>MDTC01055527.1_pt1 | contig 32595 bp, 34 predicted proteins | sample 811181 | NCBI WGS metagenome assembly MDTC01 (sample SAMN05326644, study PRJNA326480) | marine metagenome | isolation source: seawater | place: Pacific Ocean: North | collected 2011
TCATGTAAACTGTCAAACAGCAGAATATTGGATTGACGTGTTTGAAAATTATGGTTTTGAATATGATGATGTTACTACACAAACTGTAAGAAAAGCAAGCACCATGGGTAGAGTGAAAACATTAGAAGATGGCACACAAGTTGATAAGCATAGATTTGTTGCAAACAACGGATTATTTTTTAGTAAACTTAGTTAGGCTATCTTTTTGTAATGCTGCTTCAATACATACTTTACTATCATGATGTATTCGTCCAAATAAGTATCTCTGCATTTTATCTATTTTCTTAACATTACATTCTTTTAGATCTTTGAACTCTATTACAAAACAACCTTTTTGTTTTTGCCAATGATTTTTACCATTGTGAGCATTCCATTTGGTTTCGTGTGACCATAACTTAGCAGGTGCTACGCCTGTAAATCTATGCCAGCTCTCAAGTCGTTCTTCTAACGGTCTTAGCACAATTATTTTTTTGAAATCACGTAATCCTTCATAAAACTCTGTAGTAGCAGATATGTGTGTAACTGCAAATTGATTTTCTTTAACACGTTTTATTGATTCTAGGAAAGGCTTTGGTATTCTTCTATACAATTTTTTGTCTTGGTATATTTCGTATCGCCACTCGCTAAAATGCATTGGTAACTGTTTTAAGCCAAATTCTATTAATAAATTAGCACACAAATACGTTCCAGCCTTGGGTTGGCTAATTATCATAGTCCTCATTAAAAATATACAGGACGCAAATGCGCCCACGCTTCTCCTGTATGAACTTCTTCTTTATTCCAAATAGTATATGCTATTTTATTTTGCCATTTTTCAAGAGGAATATTGTAATTCAAGTTTTCAATATTTTCTAAACCTTTTTGAGATATTTCATGTGTTAGACTAAAAGGATCTAAACTATAAAAAGGAATGCCTCTTGTAGCAGCTTCAATTGAACTGTTGCTATTCCAGTTTACAACACAATATGCATTACGAATATCTTTATCTAATCCTTCGCCGCCTTGACTTCCTAAACTTGTATAATTGTCGCTTACATGAACTCCTTTAATGTTACACTCTTTTGCTATACGATGTGCGTATTTCATACCCCTAGTAAGATTTTTTGGATGCGGTCTAATTTTAATTGGTCTATCGCTAAAACGTCTAATATCTCTTATGATTTTTTCCATCCATGCATACATAGTTGGCCAACCGTCTGCATATAATTTTCTCAAACTGCTGTCACCTTCTTTTTGACCAATTAATAAAATGTAATCGCCACGTTGTCCCCAGTCTTTGAAATAAATGCCTGTGTCTTTTTCAAACTTTTTCCAACGTTCTCTACCTACATCATGATTGTTAAAATTGCCATCATACAAATAACTATGCCAACCGAAACGTGTATATCCACCAAACTCTCTAAAAGGATTACTTTCGCTTACTATCCAAGGTTTACCGCTTTCTATAATATGTAAATATTTTGCACCAACATTATCTTGATTTTTTTCATGTAAGAATTTACTTTTCAACATGTTTGTTTGATACCAACAATCTGCATAGCTTACTGCCCAGTTAGGATCTTCAACTGTTATGTATTGATCTCCGTGTGCTTCTACACCTTTTTCCCAATGGTAATATGTTTTTGAAACAGGCGGTTGAAAGCCTTTCATTACAACTTTCATTCAATAAATCCTCTCATATGACTCCACGCTTCTCCTGATTTGAGTTCATCAAAGTTCCAATGAAACATGCTTATTCTTTGCAACCATGCTTCTCGATCAAACTCCAAAGGTTCTTCTATATTCTTAAAATTATGATGACATACTTCTGCACATTGGCTACGTCCTGGATCTGTAATAAATGCAGGAAAGCCATAAATCAATGGTCCTACAATGCTACTGCTGTTATGATTTACTACTGCATGTGCTTTGATTAAATCGTCTTCTAAGCGTCTTCCAAATGTGCTTACTTTTACATTATCAAGTTTTCTAATACGACTAAATCTATCTAACAAATATTCTGGTGCTCTTTTATCACCCGGATGTGCTCTAAGTAAAATAGGACGGTCGCTATACTTACGTATTTTCTTTACAGTTGATGCAATCCATTCTGTTACTCCTAGTCCGTCCATACTCCAGCCACCGTTACGTTGTAAACATAATAGTATATGAGAACCAGCCTTTTTTCTTTCATGTAATTTTAATTTTATTGTATTACTAATACGTAACCATCTTTTAGGATCAATTTCTGTATCACAATATATTCCTGTATTAGGAAACACACCGTCAAAACTATATCTTAAATAACCCCAAGGATTTTGTTTATTATGGAATAAAAATAAATTAGCATCACATGCAATAACATGTTTTTGTTGTTTTTTGTAAGTTCGAATAACATTTTTTCTTACTTGTAAATGAGGCGCTTTTGTATTTTCATGCACCCAACCTTGTATTACTCCTACATCTGCATTTTGCTCTATATCTTTACCCGCATGAACAAAACCTCTGTCAGGGTGTTGAACTCCTGCTACAAAATATCTCAGCAACAATTCTTTTTGACTATTGACTCCAAGTCCGTTTGCAGGTACACTACTTAAATAACTAACTACTTTCATTCATTAAAATCCTATACGCTGTACCATTTTTTATTTCACTAATATGAAATTGTCCATAGGCTAAATGATGTGCCCAGGCATTTAATTTGTCTTTATGTTGTAATGTAGGATTTTCAAGTTTTCGTAAATCTTTATCACAAACTGGATCTGCTGCTGTTGGTGCTAGAGTAAATGCAGGTACGCCGCTTATTACACTTTCTACTGCTGCTATACTTTGATATGTAACCATAGCCCAGCAATCTTTTAGATCATCATATATTGAATTATTTAATCTTACATGTCTTGGTTGCTTATCTCTTATTACTATAGGTCTATCGGTAAATCTTTTGATTTTGAACAATGTTTCTTCGGTCCATTCATCTAATGCTATATCATAAAATTTACAAGGTTTTGCACTAGGTAAAACAAGCAAAATGTGTTTACCTGTTCTTTTATTCTGTTTTACTTCTAAGCCTAATCTTTGCCATCTATCGCTTGGTCTTTCAATTATTTCATTATGCTGTAAATCATTTTTGACTATACGATGCCAATATTTATGTCCTGATGGATTTAATCTATACTTGTGATTGCCTAAATATCCACTGTCCATATAATAAAAATTCCTACCTGTATTCCAGCATTTGTGCATAATTTCTTTTTTCATAATACTGCGTATAAGCAAGTCTCCCTTTTCAGGATAATCTTCATTATAATCATATATAGGAAATTTCATTCCTTCAGCAAACATATTGATATATTCGTCTGATTTGTTTTTACTTAAACATATCATAGAGTTCGTCTTTCCATAGTCCTGCAAATTCACAGTCTCTATAGTTTTCAAACCAAGGACCACCTTCGGTATAATGTATTAGTTTTGGAGTTTCGATATCATCATACACACCAACAAGATAATTCCAAGTGTGATCAAGCTCACCAATTTCTTCATCTTTCAACCAACTAAATCTATGTAAGTATGCACCGTTGATTTCTGGATCGTTTACTAAATCCATTGTAAGTTTTGCGTTGCTAGGATGACCACAGTTAAACAACATTACACTTGACCAGTTTTTGCGTGGATAGATAGTTTGTTTTTGTCCATCCATTTTTACACCTTCTTTAGGTGTGTAATCGTGTTGCACACACATTACAGCATATTGATCATCTGCTTGATCAAACAATTCTTTAATATCTGTAGTTAGTATCATGTCACAATCCATAAACACTGCCCATCCTTTGAAGTTAGTAAGTTCTGGTATAAGGAAACGTGTAAATGTAAATTCAGTGCTTGCAAGTTTGTCTATTGGTCTAGTATACCAACCTGCATCACGTAACTCTTGCTGTTTAAGAGGACGCACATCTGCATCAGTTTGTTTACTTAAAATACTATGCTTGCAAACTTGATATGCAATATCTTCTCTTGTGTCATAACCTACAAATACTTTCATATTATCTTCTTTCTATATCTTCTTCTATACATTCGGTACCATATTGCACTTCAAGTATATGACAAGGCTTGTCAAATGGATTGTATGCTTTGTGCCAATCTTCTCTATGTATAATGTATGTTTGATGCTGCTTTAATATAATAGTTTCATCTCTGCCTACGTTTGTAGATATAACATCTCCGTGTTCTATATCCATCTTCATAGAACCTTCTAACACATACCAATGTTCGCTTCTATTGTAATGCCGTTGATCGCTCAAACTACAACCTGGATTAATTACAAGTTCTTTAACTTTCACAGTGCCTTTGTCATCTAACACACGCCAATATCCCCAGTCACGAACAGTTTTTTGTGTCTTCCATTCATCTAGTATCCAACTACTAGAATTCATTTTATTTTCTCCGCCAACACCAAATGCAAATTCAACATGTGCATGATCGCCATAAGTTTTATATTCAGGAGAATTTAATAGTGTTCTGTCTCCGCCATTAGCAAATACTACTGTGCATCTACCATGCGTTGCCATAACTTTGTATATTGCACCACATGCACTATCGTCGTCATCGTCAAATCCTATAACTTGATCAACACATTCTAATGCTTCTATGATAGCTGCACGTTCTTGAATGGGCATAAAAGGTCTGCCTTTTTTACGTGTTAACCAATCATCGCTGTTAACACCAACTACAAGTTTATCACCTAATGCTCGTGCTGCTTTGAAATATTCAATATGTCCTGAGTGCAGTGGATCAAATCCACCTGTAACTAATACTACCTTCATAAGGTATTTATATGCTACTATTATGATTGTTTGATTGTTTTGATAAAGTCTTCAAATCTGCAAGTTTCAAACTCTATATTGTTTTTTACATACCAAGTTTCGTAAAGTTTTGTTTTATCTGGAGGTAGGTATACATCTGACACAGCAATTCTATAACCATTTTTTATCATATACCTATCTACTTTTTCTCTTATGTCTTTTTTACTTGCATATAAATCGTGTTCAAAAGTTATACATTCAAAATGTATGTCGCTATCAATAACATGTTGCAATGCTTTGAAAGTTGCTGTATTTGGTTCAATGTCACAACTTAAATAACCAAACTTATTTGATAACCCTAAAGTTTTTATAGCTGTGGCATAATCAAATTTCATTGCGTCTGCGAAATAAATTACATTTGAACGTTTGCTGTTTTTCCAACTAGTTTGCCATTTTTTTGAATATTCTATACTAAATCCTTTGAACCCATTTTGTTCTAATAAAAAAGTGTTGTTTCTTTTCTTAGGACGATTAGCACCTATTTCTATATAGGTTTTATTCGTGCAAACTTGCAGTGCAAATATGTCTTGGTATGATTGACTATGTGTCATTTCGCATACCGTCAAAAACTGTAGTTTCAAACTTATCGTTATCTTCTTGTATGCTCTTAATTAAACTATAATCTAGATTTAATTTTTCAAATAAATGATTAATTGCTGATACATCTTTAGGTAAACACATTCCACCAAATCCTCTAAGATTATTGTTTACATCAAGATACATGTCATTTGCTTTTCCTGTTTTTATGTATGCATCTTTTATTGCAGTGTAATCTGTATTATATTTTTCACATAATTCAAACATTACATTTGCAAATGTAATACGTAATGCGGCATACAAGTTATTGTAATACTTTAGTATTTCTGCTTCAGTAGGTGTTAAATGTTCTGTATTTTTTGGCAAACTTCCATGTGCTTTTATAACTTTTCTGTATGTTTCTACATTATTAGTCCCTACTGCTAACAAGTTATGATTATTAATAAAATCATCGTCTGCACATCTTTCACGTAAAAATTCAGGAACAAAACAAATATTCATATTTTTATAATTTTGAATTATTCTGTTTGTGAATCCTGGTTCAACAGTGCTACGTATTGCTACAACACCTTTGTAATTGTAAAGGTTTAGTTCACGTATAATATTTTCTATTATACTAGTGTCACAACTACCGTCATTTGCTCTCGGAGTTGGTACACAAATAAAAACTATTTCTGCTTCAAATACATCTTGAATACTAGTGTTTAACATTTTGTCATGTACAAATACTTCATGTCCTAAGTGTTCAAAACCATTTTTGTTTGCTGTGCCTACAGCGCCTAAACCTATAATACCAATTTTCATATTAAACTTTCGACTGTCTTCTTTAGTCCATTGTAAATATCTGTATAATGTTCAAATCCAGTTAATTCTTTTACTAATGTTGTGTCAGGACATCTACGTTTTGCACTACCAACAGGACCGGGTTGTATTTCTAATTTATCTGGATCAATACCCATCACATCCATAATTGCTTTTGCAACTGTTTCTATCTTTGTTTCTTTTGATCTTCCAACATGTACAATCTGATTGCTTGCATGTTTGATAAGTCTGTGGGTCATTTCTATAGCATCATCTATAAAACAAAAACTACGAGTGTCATTGCCTTTGATATAGTATTCACCTTTTTGACAACGTTCTACAAATTCGCTTATAAAATGATCTTTTTGTCTAGGACCGTATATATTAAAATATCTTATAATTAGATATTCTAGTCCGCTATTTGCTACTAAATTTTCACCTAGAGCTTTCGGAATGCTATAACTCCATCTCGGATTTTGAATGTCCTTAAACATAACCGGTACTTGCTCATCAGTTGGAATAGTGTAATAACCCGCATCTATTGCTCCATTAAATATTTCACAGGTACTTGCAAATACAAATTTTGTTTTGCTATTCCTGTATCTTTCTATTAAATTTATTGTAGGTGTGGTGTTGTTTATTAAAACATCTGTAGGATTTTCATAAAACAAACGTGTGCCGTTAGTTGCAGCTAGATGAAAAACAACATCGCAATCAGGCAAATCTTTCACTCTGTCTTTATCTTTTAGATCTATTTCACCTATACCGTAATCAGTCCATCCTGTAAATTGAATGTCTGCACCTATAGTAGTGTAGTGATTTTTTACATATTCAAAATAATGACTGCCTATAAATCCTTGGGATCCTGTGACTAAGATTGTTTCCATGTAATTTTTGACTCGCCTTTATTGTGTCTCATTTTTCCTCTGAAGACTTTATTGAAATGACTTTTATCTACACCTTCTGCTAAATTGTAACCAACTACATCGCCGTTTACTTCAAATTGTTTTCTTACAATATCAAATACATGACAATCTAGATGACCACGTAAATTGTAAATTGCATCTGTGTCATAATACATTTTCCACATTTCAAAAAACTCTTTTGCAAAAGGATTTGTCATATCGAATTGCAAGTAACCTGTTTCTGTATATTTTGGCTCTCTACCTAAATAACTACAAAATGCGCCATTTGGTAATTGACGTTTGAAAAATCTTGTAGATAATGGACTTAGTACAACTGTATCAGCATCTAGCCAAACTAATTGTTTAGTTGTACAATTCATTGCAGCATGGCAAATTGCATAACTTTTGTGTGAGAATCTTACAGCATCTTTTATAAATCCACGCTTGCCTGGCTTCAAAGGTTTGTGTCCGTTACGTGCTTTGAACTCAACTAAGTCTGGACATACTTCATTAAGATTTAGATTATGCCAGTTTTGTCTTCTAAATTCTTGTGGTTCGTCTGTATATAAAACAACTTTAACACTTGGATCTGCATATCTTTTAAGAGTGCTTACAAAATGCTTTGCATAATCTACATAGTTGCCTGGACTATATGTTGAAATAACAGTAATACCCATTTCATCCTCCAAATCCAAAGATGTAATCTTTTCTTACATTATCTAATTCAACAGCACCTAATTCGTCCTTAATATATTCTCCAGCATTGTAATCTGTATCAGGGTGTTGTTCACAAATTATAATTGGTTTGTATTTTAATATAGTTTTACGTGCGCCTTGTAAAACTTGTAATTCATGTCTTTCACAATCTATTTTTAACATACCAAATTTAGGTAAATCTAAATCGTCTAATTTTCTTATTTCTATATTTCCAGTTCCTATTTCAGTAATATGACTGTTACCTGTGTTAACTGGATCCCATTGCATTTCTACATTACCATTAGCGTTGCCTAATGCAAAACGATTTATTTCAACATTTAATCCTTGAACATTTTTTTCTAAACACTCTAAAACTTGAGGCATTGGTTCAAATGCAATTACACGATTGAACTTTTTTGTTAATGGTTTAGCCCATAAGCCTACATTCGCTCCTACATCTATAGCAATATCAAAATCTGTAACATACTTGTATGCTTCATCTCTTACATCGTCTTGATATTGTGGAGGTCCGCCGTTGTTAACTCTTTTGTTAATAAGACGTTCAAAATGATTATCACTATCTGGCATCCAATATTCAAAAACTTTTTTCATAGTGTAGCATCTTCCATTCCTGCAACTCTTAACTTCACTATATTAGTTATCTGCCATTGCTTTTGATCCAGTGCCTTTAAGACTCCTAACCATTTGTTACGTAATAATGCAAACTCGTTGATAATTTTTTCATAGTCAACAACGTCTGCTTCGCCGTCAACGTATTTTTCAACATCGCGGCTTGATAAAGCTCGTTGATAATTTTCAAGATATTGTCTAAAAAACTTACTACGTAATCTGCGTAGTTCTATATTTAAGTATTCAAGTATAGCTTCAATTTCTTGTAGTTGATTAAATCTATGCTCAACAATACCAGGCATTTCAGAAGCTTGTTTTTCAACATTGCCTTTTAGCTTTACTTCTGTCTTTGCCTGGTTTATTTCGTTTTCAAAAAATTGTATAGCTGCCGGTATTTCGTTAATATTACGGCTTACCCGACTGTACCATCCCATTATTCATCCCACTCATCAATATAATCGTCATCCATTTCTAAATAATATTGAATAGCAGCATCTAAGTGCTTATCAGTACCTAGTAATTCTTGCAAACGTGTGTCATCTACACCATAGTCAATTAACATGTCTACAAATTTTTCTGCTGCTAATTCAATGTGTTTCTTGTCGAAATATTCCTTGAATAACATCCATATATCAGCAAAGAACTCGTCGTTCATTCTTCAGCAAACTCCTCGTTATGATCAATCACAGTTTCTACGTCTGTGTTGTCGATATTTACCATTTGTTGCTCTTTTGCCGGTAAATCGGCCATGATCATCTCGAGTTTTTCACCTGTCCAATTCTTACGATATTCTAATGTTTCTTCGCCTGCGCTATCAATATACTTGTAGCGGTTACCTTGTTTTTCAAGCAGTCCTTTTGCTTCTAGCAAATCAAACATGCCTGAATACGGATCCATTCCTGTTTCATAAGGAATTTTTACTTGCACACCTTCAAACGGTTTTGCGTAACGTGTTTTCATAACTTTACACGCTGCACGAATACCATTGACTGTACTGGTTTTGTTACCATCTGCATCTTCTTTTAGTTTCAGCTTTTTCATAGCAACTACCATTGAGCTTGCATATATAAAGCCACTACCGCCTGAGATCTTGTCGTCTGGATCAAACATATCTTGCGATGCGTATGTGTGGTTAGTAACAACCATACCTACGTTGTGTGATCCAAACATGTTAACACAATTAGTAACCAATGCTTTTAGTGCTTTAGCCTTACGACCCATATCACCTTTCATATCACCTGCTTCAAACTGATTAACTTCAGTTGGTGACATAAGCATACCTAAACTATCAACTACAAACAACACTTTAGGTCTGTCATCTTCGTCCATTGCACGATAGTCATCCATAAATGTTGAAATAGTTTTAGCAACATCATCAATCATTGCCATGTTAAGTTTTAGGATTTTGTCTTCTGTTGTTTCTACACCTAATGCATGTAGCCACTTTTCATCAAGTGCATTTTCACTGTCAATCAATACAACAAAAATACCTTGTTCTTGTGCTGACTTTACAATATTACCAGACACAATGTAAGATTTGCCTGCACCTGATTCGCCTGCAAACACGCTTACTTTTCCTAATGGAACACCTTTTCTAAAGTCTCCACTAAGTAAATAGTTAAGTGCAAAGTTACCTGTGCTGATCCAATCTTGTGGATCATTGAACCCTGAACTCATACCTTTAATAGATTTTGTTAAAGAGTTTCGAAACTTTGAAGGATCGAATGCTTTTGTAGCCATACGTATCTCCTATTCTAAAAAGCGTAAGTAACCCCCCGGTATTGAGCTGCTATGCAAGCCTGGGGGGTGTTGTTAATTACTGATTCTGACGTGCTCTAATCATTGCTAAAATGTCTTGAGCGCCACCTGCATCTTCTGTTGCTGGTGCTGCTTCTGCTGCTGGAGCAGGAGCAGGTTCTGGAGTTGCTGCCGGAGCAGGATCTTGCCAGCCTGTATCAGTTTTTGTTTCTGTTACAGGTGCTGCTGCTGGTTGTGGAGCAGGTGCTGCTGGTGCTGCAACTGGATCACCAGTACGTGCTTGCATACCTGCTGGACGGAAGTATTGACTCCATTTATCTGGATCATATGCTTCGCCATCCACACTAGCTTCAAACATTTCAGTCAAAACTTTCACTTCAACTTCGCTTGGCTTTTTAGGAAGGAAGTCAGACAGATTAAACAATCCATGATTATTTACGGCTGCCATTTCTGCGTCACCTAGTGGACGCTCTCTACGTGCCCAACTACTTGCACCATAATCAGCATATCCACCTTTTGAACCTTTGTTAAGACGGAAGTCTACACCAGCAGTATAATCTGTTGGAAGCTCTTCCATATCTGGATCCATAAGTGCTTGTTTAATTAACTGGAAGATTTGCGGACCAATTATAAAACGTCTAATTGGATTTTCCGGAGTAGTATCGTCAGTTAACGGATTATCGGTTACAAAACCTTGGAAAATATACGAACGTTTTTTCCAATACTTACGACCCATATCTTCTAGACTTGGATCTTTGAACCAACCTCTAACCTCTTGTAGGATCGAGCAAGATTCTCCATACATTTCCATACATGGAACTTGTACCTGTACTGGGCGTGAATCGGTTTCACCTTTTACACCCGCAAATGGAAGTTTGATCATCAAACGTTCTACCCAGAAAAAAGTATTATCTGGATTACCGTCTGGAAGGAAACGGAGTGTTGTACTCTCGCCTTCTTTCATATTCCAAAATGGGTAAATTGCGTTATCGCCGCCGCCTGTAGAACCACCTGTTGAACGTGTTTCTTGTTCTTTGAGCTTTGCTCTAATTTCTGCTAATGATGCCATAGTTATGCCTCCTTATGTTATTGCCTATGTGCTTGTGCCTTAATATGTGCAGCACAATTATTATACTACACAACTTTATTTATCTTGTCAACTATTTTTTTGACAAAATTTTCAAATAGTTAGCCGATTATATTAAACCGGCTAATCTACGAATATCGTCTGATTCTGTTTTTGGGTTATATTTGTCTTTAATACGACCTATTTCTTCTGCGCTTGCTCCTGAGCCTGCTGCGCTTTGGATAGCCTTCATGCCTTTTTTGCCGTATTTTTTTACGCCTGCTCTATAGAGTATTCCGCTTTCATCAACTTCTGTTTCATCTCTATATCCCATTACCTCTGCGACCTTTGCGTCGATGCGTTCTATGAACTTTGCTGCTGGCCTTACATACTGTTCACCGTATTGCTTTTCTACCATAGTAAGTACGGCTGTTGGACCTTTTGGAAACTGGCCAGTTTCTCTATCAAAATAACTTAGAATAAATTCGCCTAGTGGTGTTTTGTCTTTTTCAATTACAATATCATCTTCGTCTGGATCTGGATGATCTATTTTGTCGCCTTTTTTCTTACCATTCATTTTTGCTTGTCTTACAGCATGTGCAAATGCGTTGCCTTCAAACTTATCTGGCACACCGTTGCCATCTTTGTCTACCCACCAATCACCTGATTCATCGTGTGAATCGTGTTCGCAATCGCAATCTGGATCACAGTTATGCATTTGACATCCGCAATCTTTACAATGATATTTGCTATAGTCCTTCATATGTGATTCTTCTATATTGTCAGCAAATTGTCCCATTAAACTATCTATAGCTTGATCAATAGCTTCGCTATAGAAAGATTGATTTATTAGTCTTTTATAGTCTTCTGGACTGTAATTTTGCTCTGGCGGAATGCCTCTTGTTGCTGGATTACCCGGGGTGCTACCTATTTCTGTGCCATCATCTACGCCAGGAAGTGTTAGTTGATCGCCTGCTCTAATTGATGCATTATCGTCTAAACCGTTTACTTCAATAATATCTTCTACCGATATACCATATGCTTTTGCAATAGCATATACTGTGTCACCTCTTTTAACACTGTACACCATGTCTTGTTCTGTTACAATATCTTCAAATTGTAATTCTTGTGTTTTTGTATTTTCGCTTACTAAATTATAAATGTAAGGAAATACATCTTTTAATTCTTCGTTAAACTGTTTTACAGTTAATTGGTCAATCCAGTTTTCAGCAACTTCTGCTGGAACTTCTGATTCTTCGATTGGAACATACTGTTCAAATGCTTCGGCGTAATATGAAGGCTTTTGGAGATTTTGGATTTCTTTTTTGACCGCTACCATTCTTTCATTTACTGTACCCATATGCTCAGCTAGGCTTTCTGCCATTACACTACTGCGACCCATGTAAGTTTTGAACTTGCGGAGATTAGATAGTTCTTCACTTAGTCCTGTAATGTATTTGCCAAACTCGTCAAATGGATGACCACCTTCGCTAATGTGTAATGCCAAAGCTCTAGCACCACTCAAATGTTTATATGGATACTTGAACTTTTCACCGTCAGTGTTTTCAATGAAAATAGCACCAATTTTTGAAGTACGACTTCCGCCTTCTTCAATTGCACCTGTGTGCTTTATTGATAGTTTCGCACCACCAATTTTTTGGAAACTAGTTTTTGCGTTTCCATACATTTTTGATTCAGCCATTGTTTGTTCTCCGCTACGATTACTAGCTAAAAATTTATAATCTCTTTTTGTTAGGTTAGATCTGTTAATATCCCTTACTTCAAAATTTAGCAATCTTTTCTTTGTAAATGTTCTTAGGTTTTTAAGGAACCCGTACCAATCTGTCTTTATAGATCCAAATTCGCTTTCAACAAAATCTTTGCTGTACATTACAACTACACCATCGTTTTCGTCTAAACTTACACTGACTTTTCCTAACTTCTTTCCGTTAGATTGAAAATCAAAATCATAAAAACGTGCTAGTGCAGGTTCGTTAGTAATATTACCTTCAGCATCTCCAAGTTCAATACTTGGAAAACGTCCACGTATTTCGTTGAATAATTGTTCAGCTATTGTATCTAAGTTTTTCATAGTAAAGTATTTATCAATAATTGCTGCTTATGAAGATTGGCATGGGCATTTCATAATCTTCGTCATGTTCTATTTGTGCAAAAGTATCATAAACAGTAGGATCCCAATCTTTCATTACAGTTATCATTCTTAATAATAATATAGTAGCACTTACTAAATCATCGCTGTGTCCTGGTTTTGCTTGAAAACTACTACCACTTGCTATGTAAGATTTAAGTTCGCTTACAAGTGTTTTACTTTTTACAATTAACTTATCATTTTCAACCATGGTTTTTAGTCTGGCACATGCTGTTGTTTTAGAACTATGTGTAGTATTAAATCCTTTGCGAAACTTTCTTACATGCCCTTTTCTTATAGGTTCACTTATAAACAAACCAGGAATATTTTCTTCGCCAAAATCTTGTATAACAAGGAGTGCTGCTTCTCCAATACCGTTGTTTTCAACACTCCAGTATATGTTTGCTTGCTGTTTTGTTTCTTCCCAAATGTAAGTACAAACATCTCTGAGCACACGTATTTGTCCAGGAATTGCTGTTAAGTTATGTTGCCATTCGGCAACCTGTTCATAAGTTGGTAATTCAAAAACTTGTATAGCAGCATTATCACCACCTGTACCCATTGCAGGATCTAATCCAATAACATAAGATTTTGCCGGATCTGGTTTTTTGTACCAACGCACTTGTCCCATTTGAATAAGAGGACTAACACCTTCCATTGCAGCAAGTTTGATACTGTTTATAAGTGTTTCGTCAAAGATTAAGAATTCGCAACCGTATTCCCGCCTAAACTTTTCTTCTCCAATACGACCTATTTCGTCGGCTTTCCATTGTTCATCTCTATCAGGATGCTCGTGCCATTCTGCTCTAAACGCATGAAAGCCGTTTATACCTACATCATTTTCATTTCCATATTCATCAAACTTTTGCTCTGCTTGTTTCCAAATAGTAGCAAATGTATCTTCGTCCGAGTTTGGTGTGCTTGTAATAATAGCTTTACCACCTGTTGCTAGTGTAGGAGATATTGAAGTCCAAAACTCTTCGGCAATATTAGGTTGCACAAATGCAAACTCGTCACAGTATAATAATGAAATAGACAAACCACGTCCAGTAGTTCCTGTTGTTGTTTGGCTTATAATACGTGATCCATTTTCAAATTCCATGCTACCTTTATTATAACTGGTAACACCTGCACGTATATGATCAGGACATAATTCATATACATATCTAATACGTTGCATAATTTCCTGCGCACCTGTGTATTTGTGAGCAGCAATCAATATAGTTTGATCTGGATTAAACATAGCATACCAACACAAGTATATACTAGCACAAGTTGTTTTACCTGTTTGTCTAGGCATCATGTTAATATTAAATCTAAAACTATGATAGCTATCCATCAAGCGTTCTTGATATTCATAAGGATCAAACAACAACTTGCCTTGTGTAGGATGCTGTATGTGTGCAAAGTGTTTTGCAAAATGCAAATACCCTACGTCAGGATCCATACATAACATTAGATCCTGTATTTGTTCTTCTGTGAATGTTTCTTGTTGATTGGCTTTTTTTGTTAATACGCCGTCTAACGATTTACTCATACAGTATTTACTCAAAAAAATAGCGTCCGAAGACGCTATTGAGTCGGGGGGATGTATTAAGCTATGGTAATGCTTGTCGCTGCATCAACATCTGAACCGCTAATATCAATGTCATTAGGGCCGATAGATGTTGTAGTTGCACCAGAATCTTTACCAATAGTTCTAACTCTTGCTTGTAATTCGCTTGCACTTGAAATATTTTTATCCATTACTAAATGCATTACTCCGCTTGCATCATCAACTGTAAAATAAGCTAATGGATTTAGTTCTTTAATAATTGCTTCTACGACTTCGTTTACAGCATCGTCTTCACCACGTAAATCTATCGCTGTATTAGATGTATCTTCTACTGTTAATTTGTAACAATTACAATTTGGTTGATATAGTGTGCCTGCTGCTGCTTTTAGGCCTACTGTTCTTCTTGCGTCTGCTGGTACTGCCATTTTTTAATCCTTTACATAAATCTAGCTTTTTTCTTGTGCTTCTTTTTGAACTTGCCAATTTTATAACCTTCTTTGGCTTCTGCATCTGCTTTTTTGTTACCGGCATCAATCATTGCTTGGATGCCTTTTGACTTTTTTTCTTTAGCAGCTTTCTTCATTGGCTCTTTTTTGTCACCGTCGCCGTCGATGTCAATATAATCTGGTTTTGCTTTCTTTTCTGCAAGTGCTTGTGTTAGTCTTGATTTAAGTTCTGACTCTAATGACTCTGTATTCATTGGATTATCACCGCCAGCTGTTGCAGGATATGATTTCTTTTTACGATGTAAATCATTTCCATTACGTATAGCTGCATCAAGACTCATTACTTCGTCATCGCCTTCATGGCCGGGTGCATTATTTGCCCATTCATCAACTTCTTCTTCTTCCGATGATACCATACGTATCATATCACCCATACCTGGTTCTTCGGGCTTATCCATTCCACATCCGCCTGGTTTAGGCATTGGCATTGGCTTTGGATTTATATCATCGTCGCCAACTACTTTAGCACCATCTGCGCCTGCTAGTGTCATCATGCGGAGTATTTCTGCTACTTCTGCACTATCAGCACCATTGATACTAATGCTTGCTTCGTCTAATTTCTTTTTCATATCTACTCCTGCTAACTGTATTATTCTTGACTCTTCCATGTCGTCAATCTTTTTATATTTTATTTTTGCTAATAAATTATTTACACGTTCCTGGTGTGCGTCTGCATATGCTGCATTTCTTGGTTTTCTAGGAGAATTGCCAGGAACAGTATTAATATCAATAATACCTTTTCCTGGTATATCTGTAATTTCTCTTCCACCAAATCCAAGTGTGCTACCAATTGTTCCTGTACTTGTTATACCAAACAATTCGCCTCTCATTCTTCTATCACTAGGATTGTTAAATGCTGCATCTTGAGCTTCTTTTTTCAACTTTACTAATGTTGCTAATAGATTACCATTTAGGCTATCTAATTCATCTTGAAATTGTTCTTTTGCATCGTCACTTAATCTATCCATGATAGTATCTGCTGTTACCACGCCGCTTTCAACTTCATCATCATCATAAGTTGTTGGAGGACCTTGAGCATCATCAGCATCGCTTTGATTATCGTTTGCTGATGTATCAGGTTCTTCTTCTGGTTCAGTTGTTGTTTCTGGCTCTTCTGGTTCAGTTGTTGTTTCTGGCTCTTCTTCAGGTGTTTCTGGTTCTACTTCAGGTGTTTCTGGTTCTACTTCAGGTGTTTCTGGTTCGGTTTTTGTTGGAGGTGTTTGTTCTGGAGCACTGTTATCTTCTGGTGCTTGTAGTTTTTCTATAGCACCTCTTGTTTCTGGACCTACAATACCGTCAACTTTAATGCCTTGTGATTGCTGTAATTTCCTAACTGCTGCTTCAGTCTTAGGACCAAAGATACCATCCTGTTCGCTTTCAGGCATGCCTAGCTTTTGTTGTAATTCTTTTACACCTGCACCTCTACTACCTTTACGTAATAATCCTTGATCATAGCTTGCACCAGTTACAGGTCTTGCTGCTTGAGTAGGTTGTGCATCAGGATCTTTCCATGTTGATGCGCCGCCGCCCGGTTTTGCTGTAGGATCGTTTGAAAAGTTTTCTCCAGGTCCGTAAGGAATTTTTTGTCCGTTTACTATTCTACCTTTAATAGTAGCTGGATTCCATCTTCCAAGAAGACCTTCTCCTGTTGGATTACCGTTCCATCTAACAATTTGTCTTTGATTTTGAAAGTACAAGTTACCGTCAGTGTGTAACATAACACTATTCATTCCCATTGGTCCACCAAAATGTGTAGGTACAAATTTTGTTGGTGCTGCTTCTACTACACGTTTTGTAACTTCTGTAACTTTCATGATAATACCGCCTTACTGTTTTCAGCATCGCCAATATCTTTACTATCACCTGCAGGTGCTTCACCTACATAATCATTGTCTCTTTCTTTACGAGCTGTTTCTAATTCTTTCAACAGATCCATTACTCTTCCGCCAGCAACATGAGATTGTGAATCGCCTTCAGATTGACCCATGTCTTCTTGTGTCAATTTAGCTACGTATTCTGTATCTTCTTTTTCTTGCTGATATTCTTCTTGTGGTTCGGTTGGATTTCTAACTATAATATTACTTTGTTCCATATCGCAGCATTGACCAATATATTCTTGTAAAACTTGCACTGTAGTTGGATATTGTAATTCTACCTCGTAGTATGTTACTTCACAATTACTAAGTTGTGGAAAATCTAATGGGCGTTCTTGTATAGGTGTTTTCTTACCTGCGCTCATTTTCATTACACCATATTTTTGTAATGATGTTTCCATTTTGTCTGCAAAGCCTTCTGGTAAATCTCCAGCGACTCCTACTTTGAATTCGTAAGTCTTTTTTGACTCAGTTAAAAAATCTGCAAATGTTTTCATAGTTATAGGATCCTGTTTATACTATTATTTATCTTTATCCAGCCCTTTTAACCGCTCTAACAGGCTGTTTCTATCAGTCACTACATAACCTTCACCGTCAACTATACCTGCCGGTGCTCCGTTATCTTTGTCTAATTTTTCTTTTTTAAGTTGTAAATCTATCATTTTTAATTTTTTATCAAGTTTAGCAACTTTTGCATCTAAGCTGGTTTTAAGCATTGTGCCTGCAACTTCAAATACTCTACCACTGTAACGACTTTCAACGTTCATACCTAAATCCATTAAATCGTCATATGCTTCCATTGCTTTACTTGCAACTTCATTTAATTCATTATCTGCCATTTCGCCTAAGCCTTTAACAGCAGGCAATGCACTAGATATTTTATCTAGTTCATGTATATCTCTAAACGTATCTTCAGTCTCAACAACTTGTGATTTTTTAGGCTTTGATTCTTTCACAATATCTTTGTTGTCTGGCAAGTTAAGCATTTCTTCTAATTTTTTAGTCATAGTAGTATTCCATTATATGCTACTATATTTATCTACGCTTGCCTTGGTGGAAAATATCTTGTTCGCTAACCACTCTAAAAGTAATACCATTTTGTTTACACCAACTTCTTGCTGCTGACCATTTTGCTTGATTAACTACAAAATGCAATTTGTTTGTATTGCTGTTTCCTACTTTATTGATATCAGTTTGGTTGAATGGTTTTACTTCTACAAGTTCTACTTTTTCTTTACCATTTTTATCAGTATATGCTACAAAAAAATCAGGCACATAAATTGTCATTTTACCGCTGAGTGGATTTCTATAAGGAATTTTTATTGCTTCGCTTGCCCATTTACTAACGCTTTCATTTAGATCACAAAAACGCATAAATGCAAATTCCCAACTGCTTCTATATGTGGGAGTACGTCCACCTATATATTTGTCAGGATGCCTGCAAGTATATTTTCCTTGTGCAAAACGTGCCATTAGTATACAATATTTCTCTTTTCACTTGTCTCTTGAGTTGACTGAACTGTAAATCCTATAGCACTCATTTTACTTCTATTTGTGTTTAATATAGTAGCAACTAATTTACTTATTGAAACTTCATTTAATCCTGTAAGCGTATCTAACAATTTGAATACGTTAACATTATCTATTTTTGCTTGCTGTAATAATACACTTGCTACTGCTGTAGCACTATTTTTATCAAAACCTCTTTTTTGAAAAAAGCCTACAACACTATCTACTTGATTACTTGTAAGTGAAATTTTTTTGTTAAAATACTTGTCAAAAAATTCTCTTACTTCTCCTGCACTATCAACTTTAGTTGAAATACTTTGATCTGTTATACTACTCATCTTGTAACCTTTGCTGTAGTTGATATAATTTCTGTTGGTAATGGTGTTCTTTGTATTTGCAATCCTGCACCGCTAACACTATTCTCTTGCGCAATGTTAACAGTTTGATTGCTAGTGGTTAAGTTTTGCAAGTTCTGTAAAGTTAATATACCTGTTAGGATTGTGTTGAGATCTACTTCTTTATTTTTTACATCATTGAAAACTGTGCTTAGTCCGTTTACAAAACCACCTATAGCAAACAAATCTCCAAGAACTCCGTTTGTGTTAAGAACACCAACTGATAAATCGTAGTGTGCCGGATCAGCAAAACCAGCAGGTTCATCTACGCCTGTTCTGCCTCTTCCGTATAATACATTTTCGTACATAAGCCTCATTGAATTTTTTGTAAATCCATTTTCTGATTGATTCAAAGTATCATGATTCCAATTTGCTATCATAGGATTAACAAGAGTAAAACTTGTAAATTCTGGATTTGCATTATTTGAATACAAATGGTTAACTGTAATACTGTTAAAGAATGGTATATTTTTTTGTCTATTGTTATCTAAACCGTGTCTATACATATTAGCTTCTTCAGGTCCATACATATTATTTCTAAATGTATTGTATGATTGTGGAACTGTAGTATCTGGTTGACCACTAGTATTTTTCCTAGCATAGTTTGGATCTTGAGAATAATATCTAAAATATGCTTCCCATAATAAAGTTGTTAAACCTGCCATGTCATCATGAAAACTCATTTGAACAGGTTCGTAGCGTATACGGGTTTGCACTAATTTTTTTCTATTGTATTGATTTTTTTCATCAATATCAACATTAAATCTTGGCATGTCAGTGCTATCTACAAGTAGATTGAATTCTCTTTTGTTTAATAAATTTTGTACTGTTTTACCTAGTGATGCTAATGCTTCTTGGTTTACATCAAATACTACATGATATAAAAATTTACTTTTAGGTGCCAAACGCATGTTGTTTCGCACGTATAATGCATCTGCATGTGCGAAGTCAGCAAGTGTTCCTTGCTTTGAAAGATTATCAAAAAAACCACTAAATCTGGACATACTGTATTTATCTCAATGTATTATGTGCGTATAAAATAAAAAAGGAGTATATATTTCTATATACTCCTATAATTAAAATGGCAATCTTAAATGTTATTAGCCAGTTGCTGTTGTTCCTGCATTACTGAGCGAACGTTTTTGTTTCACGCCGTTAATACCAACACCAACACCAAGCTGTACAGCATTATCATATTGCATTGTAAGTGTTACTGTTGCTGCATCGTTGTTTGCATATGCTAATGCACCATATTCTACGTTAGTAAGCATACAACCATATAGTTCCCAAGTTTCTAATACACCTGGTGTGTTTGTACCGTTACCACCGTCTAGTATTTCGATACGTTCTACGAATTTGTAATCAATACCAGATGCTGCGCTTGCCTGTTCGAAAAAGTCGAACTGTTTCTGTAATTGTTCACCAACCATTTTTTGTACACTACCATTTACATCATCACGTAGTGTTAGGTTTACTGTGTTCCAAGTATGCTTACCTGCTAGATATACTTTTGAGTTATAAACATCAAGTTGAATAGGATCAAAAGATACTGTTGGTCTAGCGGCATCAATAACTTGTTTTGTTAATTCTTGTGTTTCCTTTGATACACCAAAGTTTTCTAATGTAACACGAAAACGATATTGTAGTTTCGGCATAAGCAAACCTTGGCTGCTAGAGCTACTATCGTTTGCTAATGGAACTGTTAAATTTAATAGAGTTGAGATTGCCATCTATTGTTTCTCCTTAATACACAAGTATTTATCATTTGTAGGGGGTTTTTATTTCACCCCCTATTTCATGATATTAAAGACCTGCTATCTCTCCTGTATTTTTCAAGCGTAGCGGAATGTAAATAAATTCTACTGCTTTTACTGGTTCGATTGCGATATCAACGTATAATTCGTTTCTATCTATTCTAGCTGGTGTGTTGTTTGTTTCGTCACATACTACCAAGAAGTCAAACAGTGCTCTTAGTCCTACTAGTTCAACTAACAAGCTCTCAACCTGTTGTTTGATCTCATCACGTGTAATTTTATCGTTTGGTTCAAACAAGTATGGTTTTGCCAAGCTATTAAGCTGACTACGTAAGTATACAACTAGTCTTGCAACATTTACTCTATCTAATGCACTTGCATTTGCTGCACGAGTTTTTTGTCCAAATACTGTAATACCTGCACCTGTAAGGAATGTAATTGGGTTAACACTGTTTTGATACAATGTATCTCTTTGTCCTTCGTTTAGGGCAATACTTGAGAATTCTCCCTCGCTATTGATAAATCCTGTTGCTGTTGCATTAGTAACACCACCGCGTCTTGTTCCTGCTGGTGCAAACCATGGAAACGCAACTTGGTCATTTAGTGCTATAGTGCGTAGTACCATGTGTGATGGCGGAACAATAATGTTATTGCCTGCGTTATCACTTGTAAATCCACTTGGATAGTATACGCCTAAGTATTCATCGCTAGTTACAAGTCCATTGTCGTTATCTTCAACTGCTAAGTTAACATTAGTTGACCAGTTGTTTAGTGATGTTGCATCACTTGCAAGTCTAAACGGTGTGTCGCCTACAACAAATGCTGTCAAGCCTCTATCGTAGTTTAGGCTTACCATTTCACCAATTAGTTCTGGATAACCTGGTGTTGCAATCAAGTTATACAATCTTGTTTCATTGTCACGAATATCTTCGTTACTGTTTAGCATTGATTGTAGTGCTTGTACAACTACTTTACGCTGTGCTTTACGTCCAAATGCACCTGAGCCGTCTGCTTCGTTTGCTGACTCTGTAACCCAACGATGTGGATAGTAAGCTGACATTGATTCATCGCTTTGACGTGCATTGTCTCCATTTACATCAATTGAATTACGTACAAATTTCTTAACATTAAATCCGCTTCTACGTAAGTTCCATAGCAACATGCCTTTTGGATATAGTGCTGGATCTGGAGCATCTGGATCTAAGTAGTTGCTTACTAGTAGATCTGTAATGTCTCCAGCTTCTGCACTATTTGCACCTGATGTATTGTAACGTGCATCAGCAAATAGCATACCATTTTCTGTAGTTTGATCAGTTGTATCAACTTCAACCCACGGATTTGAGCCTGCTGCTGCAAGTATTGCATTGTATACATAAACTCTTGGATAGTTTTCTAAGTCAGCTGTGCTAATCCATATATCACCTGTTACTAGTGCTGATGTATCGCTTTGTGCTGTTGGTTCACTTGCGCTTACAATAGGACCTGCTGGATCAGTGCCGTTTGCATAGTATGGTGCAGTCGAATCTTGATAACCAACCCATGTAGTGCCGTTGTGTACCATAATATCAACTTCATCAATAATGCTGCTATACCATAGTGCGCCGTCTGCTGCTACTGCTGTTGGTGCATCATCGCTTGCTGTATAAACAAGTGGCTTCCAGTTTGAAATTCTCCACTGATTTCCACCTTCTGAGTAGTAATTTGCTGTTGCTGGTGCAGAAGTTGTTATACCAATATTGTTTAACAATCCGCCTGCGTCTACAACAACAATGTCGCCACCAATTCTATGTGATATTTTAACTCTGTTTCCGCTATCAACGCTTGCCACAACGTTTGTAAATCCTGCTGCGTTAATTGCGTTTGCAATTACATCTGCATCTGTAGCTGCGCCTGTAGCTGTTATACTTACTGTAACTTGTGCAGATAATAATGCACTACCTTTTACAGTTTCTTGCATAAACAAGCTGTATGTACCTGCTGGTACGTCACCTGCTTCAACTTTAGCACTTTGTACTTCTGTAGCACCTGTTGCTGCTCTGTTATATATTTGGAAATCAGCTGCTGGATAACCCGGAATGTCATCTAGGTTTGTTTCTACATATACAGAACCTAATGCTAAGTTTGCACCACCGCCTGCTGCATCTAAATCAAATAATGCTGTTTGATTATCTGGTGCTAATGGTGCATCATACATATCCCATGCTTCTGTTGAAGAATTCCATGCTTTGACTCTCCAACGTGCGCCTGAATTTGGTTCAGTAGTTTTGACCCAAATACTTCCTGTTGGTCTACCATTTACTGTTCCTGCATTATCAGCTCTTTTGAAATCAGGAACTTGAGTGTGCTTGTCTATAGTTAGATCTGGAGCCATGTATGTTCCAGCTGTGATACCTGCCCACTGTAGTGGTGTGCCTGTGCCATCTGCTAGTGTAAATTGATCATGTAAACCGTTTGAATAAATGTTAACTACACCTGCTTCTAGTACAGCGTAGATACCACTTGGATTTGCTGCTGTGTTAATATCAGCAACCATGTCTGCTAAACTATCATCATTACCAGTTAATGTTACTGTGATGTTTGCACTATCTGAAAGTCCAATTTCAAACTGTTGATTTTGTGCTAGACCTGTACCGTTAGCTGTTGACGATACCATTGGCCAACTTAGCTTCCATTCTTCACTTCCTACTTCTACCCAAGTGCCAGATGTAACACCTGCTGCGCTATTGCCGCCTGATTTGTACCAAAGTCTAATAATGTTGCTTACTGCTGATATGGCATATTCACCAACTGCACCAACACTACCTTTAGGTGTATATGGCGAAGAACCCGAAGTTTGTGTTGCGTCAGTTATAACAATAGGAGATATGTTTGTGAATGTTTGACCGCCTGTTGTGCTGATTGCCGCGCTGTTCCAGCTAAACAATCCCCAACTTGTGCTTTGTGTGTCAAGCCAGTAAGTTCCGTTAGCAGGATTATCTGCTGTTGCTGTTGCACTTGCATTTATTGAATTTAAGTCAACATCTGCCCTTACTACAAATGCTCTATTGCTAACACCTAAATAAGAATATGCCGCTTGTAATCCATATTCATTTTGCTCGCCGCCGTTGATCGGATTGTTGTTTGCGTCAGTCTTAAATACTGGATCGCCAAATGTTTCAACAAGATCACGCTGTGATGTGAGCAAGTATACTTTACCAGCATTTGCTGCTAGTGTGCCTGGTGCAATTCCTGTTCCTGCACCGTTAGTTTTATTTTCCGCTGTTGCGACAAATATAATTGGTGTTGTGCCTGGTTCAGCCGGAGTGTAAAAACTCTCGTCAATTACTGAGACCTGGACGCCTGGTGATACTAATGCCATTTTAATTCTCTCCTATGGATCATCTGTTTATAGTATTATTTAGCTGATTTAAGGAAAAATAAGTGTTTTGACAGGTTATCTACCCAGTTAACTTGCCTTTATACAGTTCATCTACCCAAAACTCTAAGTCGTTGAGTGTACCATTATTGTCTATATAAAAGTCAGCCATCCAAGGTTCCAGTGTCATACTGTCTACAGATTCTTTGGGTAAGTAATCGCTACGGTCAACCCAAATAGCATAATCAAAAACATTTGTGTTGCGCATAGCAAAATATTCACGTTTGTTTCTTAGTCCACAATATATATTATGTGCATCAAAAATAGCTCTACCTAATGTAGCGGCATCTTTTGCATTCATATCACTGATAGCATTATACCATTCAGTTCTGTGATTGTGTCTATCTGCGTAGCACTGTTCTTCGCTGTCGTAATTGTATTTCTTTTTTAATAAATCGTAGATAAACAGTTTAGAGCAGAACTTACTGCTGCTTTCAAAACTATATCCATATTTGTCTCTAAGTATTTCGCAGACAGTATCTTTACCGTGCCTGCCATGACCGATTACCAACAGTTTCTTTTTATGCATAAGTTATATAATAATAGGATCTGGACCGTTTGTCAACCGATTAAAAATCCATAACCAGTGCCACCAGCAACAGCCATTGCTAAATCCATTTCTAGTTTTTCCATCTCAGTTTGAGCTTCGGCTTTTAGTGTGTCACCGTTTAGTGTTGTGCCGCCGCCTGGACCAACAATAGTTGAAAATTTACTACGTGCTTCGCCTAACATATATTTACAACTAGCAAGTGTGTAATCTTTTATCCACTGCTGTGCTTTATAATCATCAAGTAGTTGCATATCTGGACGATAGTTGTAACAGAACATTAACACTTCTTCGTCTGCTCTTGGACGTTGTAATATTGTTAATTTTTTTGTAGTTGTGTTCCATTTGAACTCAATAAAACTACCAAACATACGTCCTACTAATTCTTGCTGTTGTGCAAAAAAATCGTATGTTGCAAGTCCGCCGATACCTGAACCTGCTAACAAATATGTGTTTGTATATGCAAGGTTAAATGGTTCAAACAAACTTCCTCCATCTGCACTGCCGCCTAATCTACTACCAATACTACGTCTGTATATTTTTCTCACTTCAATAATTTCATGAGGTAAAGTATACACGTTTTGATTTTCTTCAAACTTTATTGTGATATAGCTTTCTTCAACACTGTTTTCGCTACGCTGTCTATATTTTGTTAATGCTTTGGTCAAAGCAGTTTCATAATGTATTGGATCTAATTCTACATCCACCATTCCTCCGCCAAGAAAAGCGTTTACATAATCAAATACCTGTTGTTTTTGTGTAGTTAAATTTGCGTCAGACATATCTTTCTCCAATAGTATTTATCAGCTAAATATAAGTATGCCACGTATCAGTTTATATAGACCAGAAAAAAGCCAAGACTATGATTTCATGGATGCTATCATCTTTGAACAATTCACTGTTGGCGGAACAGATTTACATATTCACAAATATTTAGGACCAAAAAATACCACAGGTGACAATGCAACAGCAGAACAACCTACGTATGATGCAGTCAAAGAAACCAACATACAAGATTTGTTGTTTTTAGAGAATCGTGATAGAAAATATGATGAAGAAATTTACACAATACGTGGACACTATAATTTACAAGATACAGATTTTAATCTATCACAGTTTGGATTATTTTTACAAAACGATACAATTTTTATGACTGTGCATATTAACAGTAGTGTAAAAACCATTGGTAGGAAACTTATGGCAGGAGATGTTATTGAATTACCCCATATGAAAGAAGAATATGCTGCAAATGATTTTAGTGTTGCAATGAAGCGTTTTTATGTAATAGATGAAATTACAAGAGCAGCAGAAGGCTATTCTCAAACTTGGTATCCTCATTTATACAGATTAAAATTAAAACAAATTTACGATGGACAAGAATACAAAGATATTTTAGATCTGCCAGCAGAAGACGATGCTGGCAATACCTTGCGTGATGTACTCAGCACATACGAACGTGAAATGCAAATCAACAATGCTGTGATTGCACAAGCAGAAGATTATGCAAAAGCCAGTGGTTATGAAACTGCACATTTATACACTGTGAGCGTTTTAGAAAACGGTGAAGTTGCTATTGTATCTACAGATTATGATACATTGTTAGCAGACGGAACAATTACTACTGATACTGTATTCCTTAGTCCAGGTGATACTGGATACAAAGGATATCTAGTAGGAGATGGATTTCCGCCAAACGGTGCTTTGTATGGATCTGGAACAGGATTTCCAAGTGATCCACAATTAGGAGATTATTTTTTGCGTGTAGATTTATTTCCAAACAGACTTTTTAGATACAGTGGCAACAGTTGGCAAAAAGTAGAAGATGCTGTAAGACAAACCCTAACACCTGATATAACAAGATCGACTCTAAAAGGAACATTTGTTAACAACGAAACAGTAAATAATATTGCTGGCGAAGATGTAAAAGAAAGACAAGCATTAAGCAAAGCATTGAAAGTTAAGGCAGACACCTAATGTTATTTTTTTACGATGGCCAAATACGTAGATACGTCACACAAATTGTAAGGGCTTTTAGTCATTTCAATTACCAAGATGGCGACGGTGATATTAAGCAAGTTCCTGTGATGTATGGTGATATTACAAGACAAGTTGCAAGTATAATAAGAGATAACAGTGAAAACAAATTGCCTAGCGCACCACGTATGGGTGTTTACATTACAAACTTACAAATGGACAGGGCAAGACTTAGCGACAGTAGTTTTGTAAACAAAATTAATTTGAGAGAACGTGCTGTTGACACAGAAACAGGCGAATATTTGAATGAGCAAGCAAAAGGTTACACTGTTGAACGTATACATCCTACACCATATACTTTAACAGTAAATGTAGATGTTTGGAGCACTAACACTGATCAAAAATTACAAATACTTGAACAAATATTCTTTTTGTTTAATCCTGATTTAGAATTTCAAACCACAGACAACTATGTAGACTGGACAAGTTTAAGTGTACTAATGTTAGAAAATATTAATTTTAGTTCACGAACAATACCAGTAGGAACAGAAACAGAAATCGATGTTGCAACGTTGAGTTTTATAGCACCAATATATATTTCACCTCCAGCAAAAGTCAAAAAATTAGGTGTCATTACTGATATTATTACAAGTGTGTTCAACAGCGAAGCAGGAACAATTAGCCTAGAAGGGTTTAATCCGCCTACTGACGGTAAAGCATTTGCAGCAAGTGGAACAACAGTTTTGCCTGATGGAACTGTAGTAGACGAAAAAGGTGCAGCACTTACAGTATCTAGTGGCAGCGGCAGACTTGATTTATCTAACCCTGTTGTTGCAAGTTACAGAAATTTTGATATAACTGTAAATGATTCAATTGCTCAACTAGTATTAAGTGGCAAATTACGAGTAGGAGAAATAAGTTGGCAAAATGTATTTGAAGCAGAAGCTCCTGCTAAGTTCCAACCTGGTATAAGCCAAATAAGATTGTACAGGGCAGAGCTGCTTAATCCTATTGTTGGCACAATTGATTATGCTAATCCTCCAGATAAATTTGATTTGCGTATTACATATGATCCAGATACACTACCAAGCGACACATTAATATCAACCAGCACAACTACAAGAGGCAGTATTGATGGTATAGTTAATCCTATAAGATATCGTCCTGATGCTGACAAAGTAGCAAGAGGCGCAGGATTGCGTTATTTGTTTACAGGTCCAATTGGCGGTAGTGTAGAACGTAAATTTACAGTTACAGAAAAAACTTCACGTATTGATACAGATGTTGACAGCAGTATTGTATATAGACATACTGTTCTAGTTGATGGTTTAGAAGTAGCTACAACAAATAGAACAATAGACGAAAAATATGTTATTGATTTTGTAACTACACCGGATATCGGTTCAACAGTTAGATATGAATTAGAACTTAATGAAGACGGTGCTGATGCATGGAAAAGCACAGGAGGCGATGATTTCATTGCAGACACAAATGATATTGTTGAGTGGGACGGCACTAAGTGGAATATAATTTTTGATGCAAGTGATACAAGCACACTCACATATCTTACAAATGTAAACACAGGTCAACAAGTATATTGGAATAACTATTATTGGCAGGCAAGTGTTGATGGTTACTATCCAAGAGGCACTTGGGAACTAGTAATTTAACATATATATTTTATGGACTCAATTATATGTAGTGGTGCATTATTTTATGCATTAGACACTAAACGTTTTCTTTTATTACACAGAGCTAACGGTAGAAAAAATAATCTATGGGGCTTAGTTGGTGGTACAAACGAAGGTGTTGAAACACCTTGGGAAGGACTGAAAAGAGAAATAAAAGAAGAAATAGGCAATGTGTCTATAAAGAAAACAATACCTTTAGAAACTTTTATTAGTAACGATGATAGATTTCATTTCCACACATACTTGTGTGTAATTGATAAAGAATTTTTGCCTAAATTAAATACAGAGCATGACGGGTATGCATGGGTAAGTTTTGGTATGTGGCCAAAACCTTTGCATTATGGATTACATAATACACTAAAAACAAAAACAAATACACAAAAATTAGAAACAGTTATTCAGCTGGTTGATATGATTGCTTAAACTGTTCTTCTAGCCATTCAAAATCATTTATCTTTTTCAATGCTTCAGGATTACCAGCAGAAGATTCACCATATTTTCTACCATGAATTGCACCTGCTATCGCTGCATCACCAAATAGTTTGTCTGCACCTTTAGTACACCAAGCATCTAATCTAAATTGTGTTTCTTCGTCCTTTTGCCTATCAATACTGCGGCTTGCTAATTTTACACACTCACGGAATCCGCTGCGCCATGCACTAAATGCATCAGTGTTAAATGCAGTTGTGTTACTCATTTCGGGTATTGCTTTGAAGTTTTTACTTATACTAGTTGTCATATCAGCAGTATTAGTATCCATATCCATAGTAAGTTGTTTGGGTAAAAGTTTTACACCTCCATAACCATAAACCAGACTATTAATAGGATTGTAACTACGCCACACATAAACTGTGCTACGTCCGTCAATATCATATCTTGCTATTTGATAATCAAAATTAAATGTGTCTAGTATTTGTGCATCACCGTCAACTACATAAAACATTTCAGTTTCGGCAGTTTGTGCAGCCATTATATGCGCCTGATGAATACCTTCTACACCATGCACCCTATGTATAACTCTATCAGGAAATTGCTGTTTGAGTTGTTCAAAATTTTCATCTGCATTAGGTTCATTATAACTTATAAAAACAATATCATAAGGCTTAGGAACACTTGCTACTTCTTCATATTCTTTTTTTATAGCTAAGAATCTGTAATCTATTTCACGCTTAGTTAATGGCTTGTGTATGTTTGTCAACATAACACCATCATAGAAATCTTTATTTTTCCAAACATGATTTGTTTTTCTTTCATATTGATTATGATAGCTAATATAAAAATTCCAATCAAAATCTTCGCTTGTTTTTATATCATCGTTAATCATAAAAAACATTTCATTGTCAGTTTCTTCTAATGCTTTTTCATAATCAGAAAAGTTATTTACAGTAAACACAGGATATGTTTTTGGATTGCTTACAACTAAATCCCATTCCTTCTTTTTAATATAAAATCTATGTTCAACTTCTTTTTCACTAACAAGTAAATTTCTACTGAATAAAACAACACCGTCTGTATGCTTACCGTTTTTGAAAACATGATTCATTTCTCTGTCATATCTGTTATGATGACTAAAATAAAAATCAAATTCAAAGTCTGCACAAAGCTCTACATCACTAGGTACACTCCAAAACATTTCGCTTGTAGTGTTATACAATGCTTCGGTATAATCTTCATAGTTATCTATTGTGAATATATCATATTTTTTTGGTGTGCTTGCAATTTTATCGTGTTCTTTTTTATCAATATAGAATCTATGTAATACTTCTTTTTTGCTTACTTCAACACTAGTGCTATACAAAACTATACCATCATAATGCTCACCGTTTTTGAAAACGTGTGTGATATTTCTATCAAGAACATTTTGCTCGTTAAAATAATCATCCCATTCAAATTTATCATTTGGCACTACATCACTAGGAATTCCCCAAAACATGTTTGTTGTACTAAATTTTAATGCGTGTAAATAATCTTCATATGTGTCTATAGTAAAACGATCAAATTGTTTGCTTCTGCTAACAATTTTATCATGTTCAATTCTATTTGCTAAAAATCTATATTCGATTTCTTTTTCTGTGACATCTGCATGTATACTAAACAAACTTATACCATCGTACTTGTTTCCATTTAGCCATGCATGATTACTTTTACGTTTGGTGTCTTGATGACTAATATAATAATCAAAAATATCTTCTTCTAAAATTTCTATATCGCTCGGAACACCCCAAAACAATTCTGTAGTTGTTTTTTGTAATGCTTCTTGATACTGTTCATATGTATCTATAACAAATCTGTCATATTGCCGTGGCGTACTTGCCATAATACGTATTTCTTTTTTGTTAGCAAAAAATCTATATTTTATTTCTTTTTCAGTCGCAAAATAATTTTTTGGCACTAGTGCAACACCATCTAATTGATCAATATCTCCATTACCAAAAACATGAACAAAGTCATAACTCCATTCGTCAGGAACATAACTAAACTTAAAAGTGTCACGTATCATTATGTCATCATATACTAGCCAGAACATGTCAGTATTACTGCGGCTTTGTGCTTGTTCAAATGTTTCTACAACTTGTAATTCTGGTATTTTTTGTATTAATTCTGCATGACTTGTTCTATCGTCACCTATGTAAAATACATCAAACTTTTCTTTGCCAAAATAAGGATCGTATTCTCCACAGATATAACCGTACTTCTTTGTATCATAAGAACCAGACTTTGTTGGTACAAGTTTGACTGTATCCCATGATTTTACTTCTCTACTTTTCCTATACACGTAAGGAAATGCATGTACGTATAATTCATTTGTTCTTGGTTTGAAATGCCAAGGAAAACTATCATATAATTTTACATCTGGATCTACTAACCATACATAATCTACTGATCCTTTCCATTCTTCAATTTCTTCTTCTGTATGAACAATAGGATATTGGTCAAAGATATGTTTTTTTAGATAGTCTTGACCGTTGTGTATAGGGTTTTTGAATCTATTGAATGTATCTATAGCTCTCATAATAGATGTGCCTTTGTTCCTATGTGTGCTAATACAATATCAGCATCAATCCATACATCAATACCGTGATGCATTGCTTGATTACAAAAATACATATCTTCTCCGCTAAATGTATCAGTATCTTTGTTATATTCATGTTTGAACCAAGGTTTAGGTAAATCGTTGTATACAGTTGATTTGGTCAACATACAACCCATTCCTACTCCCCATACTTTGTGCAAACCACTTTTGTGTTCTAATCTTTTATTAGTATCATTTGGATCTATAAAAGCCACGCTTCTGTAAGGAGAATATCTTGTACTGTAATTTGCTGCAACTATGTCTTTATCATGTAATACAAGACGTTCAAATATGTTATGCGGAAAGTGTATGTCACTATCTAACCAAAGAATATGACTTGGATTAGTATTAAGTGCCTCTTTGGCAAGTGATGTTCGTGAATCTGCTATTACACTACCAATGATAAAATGTAAATCGTATTCGATAGATTTTTCAGTCAATCTACTAGTAAGCAAAGCTAATTGTTTTGCAAAAAGTGTATGTACAGTGTCTCTAGCAGGAATACAAATGCTTAGTTTCATTACAACATTGTGCTTGGCATATTTTCCTGGTTAAGATCTTTTTCTGCTGATATAGTTAGTTGATTCCAATCACGTGCGGACTGTGTTGCTATTTTTACACATTCTTGAAAATCTTCTGGTGAAAGACTTGCCATTTTAATCATATTTTCTGGCTGAACTTTACCAATTGTTAACAAATCGGCACCTGCTGCTTTACCAAATGTCATAATCCAATGGATTCTATCGTCGTCTTCTGGTATCGCCATAGCATCAATTTCTTCTTTTGCTGCTATTTCAATTTGTGGATCTAAGTTCAAGCTGTGCAAAATTTCTAGCTTTCTTGTTTTGGTATATGCTTGTGCTAGGTGCACATTTAGCACTTCGTAGAGTGATATCATTTAATTGCTCCTTTATACTTTTAA
>MDTC01122057.1_pt1 | contig 32573 bp, 23 predicted proteins | sample 811181 | NCBI WGS metagenome assembly MDTC01 (sample SAMN05326644, study PRJNA326480) | marine metagenome | isolation source: seawater | place: Pacific Ocean: North | collected 2011
TACTCTAAAGCAAAATATTCGATCGAAATCAATGGAATAATGCCAAAAATATCGGATAAAAATGAAATGGAACTATTTAAAGCATACCATCCCTTACTTTATAGATCAAATAAAGTTCAAGAAAAAAAAACATATCCTCAAAACATTATACTAAACAATAGAAATAGAATTATTGTTATATCAGGACCTAATGCAGGAGGGAAAAGTATTACTCTTAAGACAATTGGTCTACTTCAAATAATGTCTCAAACTGGCATACTTATTCCTGTAGATGAAAAAAGTAAAATTTGTTTTTTTAAGAGAATTTTAACCGATATAGGCGATAATCAATCTATAGAAAATCACTTAAGCACCTATTCTTATAGATTAAAAAATATGAAGGTTTTTTTAAAAAAATGTGATGAAGAGACCTTATTTTTGATCGATGAATTTGGAACAGGTTCTGATCCTGAGCTTGGAGGAGCATTAGCAGAAGTAATATTAGAGGAATTCTACAACAGAAATAGTTTCGGACTTATTACAACTCATTATTCAAATCTAAAATTATTAGCAAATGAATTGTCCTTTATGTCTAACGCAAATATGCAGTTTGATAATAAGACTCTCGAGCCAACATTTAATTTAATATCAGGAGAGGCAGGAAGTTCATTTACCTTCGAAGTCGCTCAAAAAAATGGGTTTCCCTTTAGTCTAATTAATAGAGCTAAAAAGAAGATTGAAAACCAAAAAATAAGATTCGATGCAACAATAGCTAAGCTTCAGAAGGAAAGGTCATCAATGGCTAAAACAGGTAAATCTTTAAAACAGAAAGAATTAGAAGCTGAAGAAGAATCTACGAAGCTTGTTGTTTTGAATAATAAAACAAAGGAAAAATTGATTAGGTATCAAGAATTATATGATCACAGTAAAAAGATGATAAATATCGGGAATAAACTTGATAAAATTGCTGAAAAATATTTCTTAAATAATAAAAAAAGAGTAATGATATCTGATGTGATTCAATTAATAGAATCTGAAAATTCAAAACGAAAGAAAAAATCGGCACAAGAAATTAATGCACATCAAAAGATTAAAATGTTAACTAAAATTGATGCTGATAAAAAAATAAAAAAAATTAGAAAAAATAAAAAGAAGGAAAAGAAAAACATCAACAATAAATCTCTTGTAGAGCTAAAAATTGGTGACAATGTAAGACTTTATGAAAGTAAATCTATTGGAACAATTGATTCAATAAAAAAGAATAAAGCAATTGTAAATTATGGTAAATTTACAACTCAAGTCGATCTAGAAAAGTTAGAATATGTCAAATAGGTTTTTAGATAAATCAATTATATTTTATGATGGATACTGTCCTTTGTGTCATTATTGGGTAAGATATGCAATTAAAAAAGATCGTGATAATAAACTATACTTCTCTCCAATTCAGGGAGAATTTGGACAAAAATTTATATTAGATAACGATTTATCATCATATGATTCTGTAATCTTTCACCGACCCAAACATAAACCTTTCCTTCACTCTAAGGCGGTATTTGAACTTCTTAAATATCTTAAATTAAATAATCTGCTTTTTTATTTGTTAAAATTTATACCATTTATAATTTCGGACTTTTTTTATAAGTTAATTGCAAAAATAAGATACTCAGTATTTGGGAAATATGATAAATGCGAAATCCCAGATAAAGAAATAAGATCTAGAATTATTTTATAATTACTTTTTAAGCTTGCCAACAGATTTTGCTACTAGCATAGATACTGTGGCATCTCCAGTAACATTTACAATTGTTCGACACATATCTAGTGGCCTGTCAACTGCAAATATAAGTGCAAGACCTGCCTCAGGAATTCCTGCTTGGCCTAAGACTATAATTAACATAATCATTCCTGCGCTGGGTACTGCAGCTGCACCAATAGATGCAAGAGATGCAGTAACTACGATCCCTAATTGTGTAGTAAATGATAAATCCATTCCAAATGCTTGTGCAATAAATACCGCTGCAACAGCTTGATAAACACTTGTTCCGTCCATATTTATAGTTGCTCCTATTGGTAAAACAAAACTTGAAACTTCTTTATCAACACCTAATTGATTTTCTACTCTATCCATCGTAACTGGAAGCGTGGCGGCGCTTGAGCTTGTTGAAAAGGCAAGTAATTGAGCGGGAGATATGCCTTTTATAAAATTCAGAGGGTTAATTCCTGTAAAAACTTTAACGATCATTATGTAAATAAAAATCATCATGATCAATCCAAGAAGTAGTGTTAGCGAATATGCACCAAGTGCAACAAATAAATCTGCACTCGGAGATTCAACAACAAGTGCTGCTAACAAAGCAAAAACTCCATATGGTGAAATAATCATAATTAAATCAATTAACTTTAATATTATACTGTTAAATGAATCAAAAAAATTCTTTACTGGCTTTGACTTTTCTTCAGGTATTAATATCATGCCTATACCAAAAAAAAGAGCAAAAAATATTACTTGAAGCATATTCCTGTTATTAGTAGTTGCATTAAAAATATTACTTGGAAATACATCTATTAGTGGTTGAAGTGGCCCAGTTTGAATTTGTTTAGCAGCAGCTGATTGCTTTTCTGCTGCATCTGATTTATAACTAGACATTAATTCGTTTCTAGTTTTTTCACTTATACTTTTCCCTGGAGATATTGTATTCACAAGAAATAAACCAATGATAACAGCTAAAACAGTAGTACTTAAATAAATAATTATTGTTCTACCACCAATCTTTGATAGTTTTGAAATATCTTTTAAATCAGAGACTCCTTTAATCAATGATGCCAAAATTAGTGGCATAGCTATTAATTTTAGAAGATTTATAAAAATAGTTCCAAAAGGCTTTATCCAGTTAGAAATAAAAATACTACCCCATGTTATTTGGGAGAAAATTATCCCAAATAAAACTCCAGTTACCATTCCTATGATAATTTTCCAATGTAAAGCCAATTTTTTCATATTAGATATTAAATTAAAGCTTAATTGTTCTGTTTAATAAAACAAAATCTGCAATTGTTATTGCAGCCATAGCTTCAACTATAGGAACTGCTCTGGGTAGAACACATGGATCGTGTCTACCTTTACCCTGCATTTTTACTTTATCTCCATCTTTATTTATTGTTTCTTGAATTTTCATTATTGTTGCGACTGGTTTAAATGCAACATCACAATATATATCCATTCCATTAGAAATTCCACCCTGAATACCTCCGGAAAGATTTGATTTGGTTGTTCCATCGCTATTATATATGTCGTTGTGCTCACTCCCCTTTAGTTTTGTTCCAGAAAAACCACTCCCGTATTGAAAGCCTTTAACTGCATTAATAGATAACATTGCTTTTCCAAGTTGAGCATGAAGTTTTTCAAAAACAGGTTCTCCCAATCCAACAGGAACATTTTGAATTACACACCGAACAACCCCACCAACTGTATCCCCTTGTTTTCTTATATTTTTAATGTAAGATTCCATTTCTTTTGCAATTTTCATATCTGGACACCTTACAATATTAGATTCAATTTTTTTAAAATCTAGTTCTTGATATGGTTTATTAAGTTCGATTTTACCTACTGATTGAACATATGCATTGATTTTTATTTTACTTAAAAATTGTTTTGCAATAGATCCTGCGACCACTCTGGATGCTGTCTCTCTGGCAGAACTTCTCCCCCCTCCTCTGTAATCTCTATGACCATATTTTTTATCATAAACAAAATCAGCATGAGAAGGTCTGTAATTGTCTTTTATGTGAGAGTAGTCTTTGGGCTTTTGATCCTTATTAAAAATTATAAAAGCTAAAGGGGTGCCAGTAGTTATTCCATTGAAAATACCAGATAAAATTTCAACTTGGTCAGGTTCTTTTCGCTGAGTTACAATTTTTGATTGACCAGGTTTACGTCTATTTAAATCATTTTGGACTTTTTCAATATCTATTGATAGTCCTGAGGGACAACCATCAATTATGCCCCCTATGGCTTTTCCGTGTGATTCACCAAAAGTTGTAAGTTTAAATAAAGAACCAAATGTATTACCAGCCATATTCTTATATACACTACAAATATAGTTCAATAAAAATATCTTTATATAAGTCTTAGATGACAAATCAATTGTTTAATTTTATGCCATGAAAAAATCTTATAAATATTTAAGTTACTTTTTTTTAATTGTTATTGTATCTTCATGTTCATCAGAGCCTGGAACATTCAATATATACGGCACTGTTGATGTAGATGATGATACAAAAGTTTACAGGGTAATAGCAGATCAAAATAATCAACCAAAAAAAATCGATTCTTCAATAGTTAAATCCTCTAAATTTGAAATGCGAGGAAAATCAAAATATCCTAATATTAGTTTTCTTCAATTAGAAGGGTTTAATTTTAATGTTCCATTTATTATCGAGGAAGGAAATATAAAAATTAAGATTAATAAAGATACTATTGGTTTATCAAAAATTTCAGGAACAACATCAAACGATCATTTTAATGACTATAAAATTGAAACAAAAGATTTTGTCGATGCAATAGAATCAATTCGTTATGATATTCAAATTGCAGCTCAAAATGGAAATAATAATTTAATTAACGACTTACAGCAAGATTATAAAAATGTTCAAGATCAAATATATTCCTATGAATTAGAATTTTTAAAAACTAATTATGATTCATATCTGAGTGCAATTCTTTTGGACAGATTTATAGCTGCTAAAGTTTTAACAATTCCTGAAGCAAAAGAAGAATTTCAAAATTTTAGTGAACGAATTAGATATAGTGAAATAGGAAGTAAATTAAATGATCTATTTGAATCCCCAAACCAACCCTTAGATATTGGCTATATAGTCCCAGATTTTAATGCTCCATCTCCTGATGGTCTGACAATTAATTTAAAAAAAGAATTAGGAAAAGTCACGCTTCTTGAGTTTTGGGCTTCGTGGTGTGCTCCATGTAGAAGAGAAAATCCAAATTTAGTTAAAATCTACAACCAACATAAAGATGAGGGTTTCAATATAATTGGGGTTTCTTTAGATAAGAATAAAGATCAGTGGATCCGAGCTATTGCTGATGATTACTTAACTTGGCAACACGTTTCTAATCTAAAATTTTGGCAAGATCCCATTGCAAAACTTTATAATATTACGGCTATTCCCGCAAGTTTTATTCTAGACCAAGATGGTAAAATTTTAGCTAAAAATCTAAGAGGGTCTCAGTTGGCATCTAAAATTTCAGAGTTGATAAATATTAAATAGTTTTTATTTTTTTTTAAAGTATATGATACCAATAAATATAACGACAATCATTAATACCAATGTTTTAAAGGAGGATATTACAATATTTGGATTATAAAACAATGATAAAACAATTCCTCCTAGTGCTCCCCCTAGATGTGCAGAATGTCCAATACCATCATTCTGCTTTTTAATGCCATAAAATGTATATGCTAAATAGATAATTGCAAAGAAATATCCGGGCATTGGTATAGGAAAAAATAAAAGTGCTAATTGAAGATCAGGATAAAATAAAATAGCACTAAATAAAATGCCTGTTACAGCACCACTTGCTCCAACAGCAGAATAATTATTTTTTTGATAATTAATTAAATAACAAAATATATTACCAGATAGTAAACAAAATATATAAAGAATATAAAACCAAAATATTCCCAAAGCATTTAATACAAAATCTCCAAAAAAATAAAAAGTTAGCATATTAAATAATAAATGTTGATTATCAACATGCAAAAACCCTGAACTTATAAAACGATAGTATTCTCCATTTTTAATTGATTTTATATTAAAATGGAATTTTTCAAAATATATTATATCCTTAAAGCCTTTGAAGCTTATGTAAATATTTAATAAAATTAAAATTAGAACTGCTAAAGAAATAGACATTACATATATATAATAATCAAAACTATTAAATTTGTGAAAATAATACACATGAAGCGAATTGCTTTTTTAGTTTTATATCCTTTTCTCCTATTAATTTCATTACTTCCCTTTTCGATATTATACATCTTATCAAATATCATAAGTTTTACTTTGTTTTATATTATCGGCTATAGAAGAAAAATGATAAAGAAAAATCTTACACTATCTTTTCCTAACTTGAATATTAATGAAAGAAATAAAATTGAAAGAAAGTTTTATACTCACATGTGTGATATCTTCCTTGAAATGATTAAATCAATGACTATATCTCTTAGTAGTATAAATAATAGATTTAGAGTTAATAATATGGAATTACTTACCCAATTTCCAAAGAATAATAGAAGCGTAATAATTATTTGTGGACATTATGCTAGTTATGAGTGGATGTTGTTCTTGGCAAATGATTTTGGTGTATCAACTTATGGAATATATACGCCTTTATCTAATCAATACTTTGATAAATTAGTAAAAAAAATTAGAGTGAAACATAACGCATACCTAATTTCAAGATATCATACAATCGATACTATTCGCAAACATCAGCATAGTAATCATAGGGCAGTTTATGGTTTTGCAGCTGATCAATCCCCATACCCAAAAAAAAAGACATATTGGCGCTCTTTTATGGGTAATAAAGTTCCAGTATTTACAGGTGCAGAAAGACTAGCAATTGAACACAACATTCCAGTTGTCTATGCTGATATTAAAAGAGTTGATAGAGGTTTTTATGAGGTAGATTTTAAATTGATTTCTGATTTTCCCAAGGAAACCAAGAAGCACGAAATAACGGATATATTTTTTAATTTATTGGAGGAATCTATAAATCGTGACCCTAGTCAATATTTATGGTCACATAATAGATATAAGCATCTCAATTAATTATTTCCTTAATTTTTTTAATTAATGAGTTTGCTATAGCATCAGCATCATTTTTTGTTTTAGCTTCAGAGTATATTCTTATAACTGGTTCAGTATTTGATTTTCTGAGATGTACCCATGAATTTTGAAAATTAATCTTTAATCCATCTGTAGTAATTGGGTTATGTTGAATGTAGAAGCTATGAATTTTGTTCAAAATACTATCAACATCAATATTTTTATCTAATCTTATTTTATTTTTACTCATGCAAAAGTTAGGATATGATTTTTTAAGTTTTGAAACGCTAATTTTTCTTTCAGCTAATAATGACAAAAAAATAGCTATCCCAACAATTGCATCTCTTCCATAATGTAATTCTGGTAAAATTATACCTCCATTTCCTTCTCCTCCAATTATTGCATTTTTTTTCTTCATTAGTTCGGTAACATTTACTTCACCAACTGGACTTGAATAATATTTTCCACCATATCTTTCTGTTAAAACCCCAAGAGCCATAGTTGAAGAGAGATTGGAGACAGTGTTTCCAGGAGATTTAGATAAAATATGATCTGCACAAGCAACCAAACTATATTCTTCACCAAACATTTTTCCATTTTCATCAATAAATGCTAGTCTATCAACATCTGGATCAACTGATATACCAAAATCAGCCTTTTTACTAATTACAGTTTTAGATAATTCAGATAAGTTTTCCTCCAATGGCTCAGGGTTATGAGGAAAATCTTTATTTGGATCACAAAATAATTTCACACATTCTACTCCTAATTTATCTAGTATTTTTGGAATAATTATTCCTCCTGATGAATTGACTGCATCTACCACTACCAAAAATTTTGCATCTTTTATTAATTTAACATTAACACAGTTCAAATCTAAAACCTTATCAATATGAATATCCATATAGAAATTATTTTCAATAATTGAACCAATATTTTCTACTTTACAGAAGTTAAAATCATTTTTTTGCGCTAATTTGACAATTTTTTTTCCTGCATTATCATCTAAAAACTCTCCTTTTTCATTTAATAATTTTAAAGCATTCCAGTTATTTGGATTGTGACTTGCAGTAACAATTATACCTCCATCTGTTTTTTCATTTATTACGGCAATCTCAACAGTAGGGGTAGTTGAAAGACCCAGATCAATACAGTTAATTCCAAGAGCTATTAGTGTATTTTGAACTAGATTTTGTATCATTGGCCCTGAGGATCTTGCGTCTCTTCCAATTACAATACTAATAATTTTATTAGGGAATTTATTTATTAAATAAGTTCCATATGAAGCCGCATATTTTACTGTATCAATAGGAGTTAAGTTTTTGTTCACCTTTCCTCCTATTGTGCCTCTTATTCCTGAAATAGATTTAATAATTGTCATATGTTAAAGATAACAAGAGATTAAAGAAATACGTTAAATTTATCAAATGAATTATTTAGCTCATGTATATCTTTCTAGAGAAAATATAGATTTAGCAATTGGGAATTTTATAGCTGATAACATAAAGGGTAACAATTATAAAAAGTTCAATATTAATTGGCAAAAAGGTATTTTATTACATAGATTCATTGATTCATATACTGATTCTCATTATATTTTTAGAGAACATTCAAAATTATTCTTTGATTCACATAGGCACTACAGCAGAGTTCTTATTGATATTTTTTATGATCATTTTCTAGCTAAAAATTGGAAAAAGTATAGTCATATTTCATTAGAGAATTTTGAATTTGATTTTTGTAAAAGTTTGGCTCAAAATTTAAATAAATTTCCAAATGAAATATCAAATAAAATAAGATTTTTTATTTGTCAAAAATGGTTTACTAAGTATTCCTCAATAAAAGGGTTGATTTACATATTAGAAAAAATGGATAATAAAACACAATATGAATCAAAATTTGTGACAAGTATTGAAAAATTTATTTCATTTGCACCAGAAATGGAATCACAATTCTTTATCTTTTTTGAGGATATGATAAATAATGTGAATATTTATTTTAAGGAAAAGGAACTATGAATATCTGTTACAAGACGCTTTTATTTTTTATATTTTCAATTTTTGCATGTAACTCAATTATTGAAAAACCTGTAAAAGCAGCTGTTGTTTCAGCTAGATCAGAAGCATCGAATATTGGAGTAGAGATAATGGCTAAAGGAGGTAATGCATTTGATGCAATGATAGCTACTGGTCTGGCACTTTCAGTTTGTTATCCAAATGCTGGTAATATTGCCGGTGGTGGTTTCTTAGTTTATAGAACATCAGATGGTAAATATGGTTCCTTAGACTATAGAGAAAAGGCCCCATTATTAGCTACCAAAGATATGTATCTTGATTCCGTCGGAAATGTAATACCTGATAAAAGTCTGATAGGTGGATTAGCAATTGGAGTTCCAGGAACAATAGCTGGACTTTATGAAGTTCATAAAAGATTTGGATCTCTCTCTTGGGAAGAATTAGTTGAACCATCTATCAATTTAGCAAAAAAAGGATTTGTAGTAACTAAAAAACAAAATCAAAGTTTTCGATCTAAAAGAGCTGAATTCATTAGTGTCAATGGAAAAAATACTTTTTTTGGAAGAGATTATGAAGAGGGAGATATAGTTGTTAATCCAATATACGCTAAAACCCTTGAGTTAATTCAAAAAAAAGGAAAATCTGGATTTTATGAAGGTTTAAATGCCGAAAGATTAGTTAATACAGTGAAGCAAAAAGGGGGAATAATTTCAAAGCAAGATTTATTAAAGTATTCCCCAATTTGGAGAAAACCTATTCAATTTAAATATAAAGAATTAAATATAACCTCAATGTCTCCTCCCTCAAGTGGAGGAATTTGTTTGGGGCAGCTTTTTGGAATGATAGAACCATATGAAATTGGTCAATACGATCATAATTCATTAGAGTCAATTCAATTAATGGTCGAAGCTGAAAGAAGATCTTATGCAGACAGATCAGAATATTTAGGTGATCCAGATTTTGTTGATGTCCCTGCAAACTTAATTTTAGATTCAGTTTATTTGAGAAATAGAATGATAAATTTTGATTGGAATAAAGCAACTTTATCATCTGAAATAAAACCTGGTAATTTATCCTTTTATGAAAGTGATGAAACAACACATTACTCAATAATTGATAAATATGGTAATGCGGTTTCTGTTACTACCACATTAAATGGAAGTTACGGTTCAAAAGTTTATGTTGAAGATGGAGGTTATTTTTTGAATAATGAAATGGATGATTTTAGTAGCAAGCCTGGAGTTCCAAATATGTTTGGTCTTCTCGGTAGTTATGCCAATTCAATTTTACCAGAAAAAAGAATGCTTAGTTCGATGACTCCAACAATAGTTGAAAAAAATAAAAAATTATATATGATTATTGGCTCTCCAGGAGGATCAAAAATTATAACATCTGTTTTTCAAACAATATTAAATGCATATGAATATAATATGGATATTCAAGATGCTGTGAATTCACCAAGATTTCATCATCAATGGATGCCAGATGAAATTATTTTTGAACCAAACAAATTCAGTAAAAACTTATTTATTAATCTTAGGTCAAAAGGATATATAATAAATAATGATGAATTCGATTTTATTGGAAGAGTTGATGCAATAATGATTGATGATAAAGGTGTAATTTCTTCAGGAGCAGACCCAAGGGGTGATGATTCCTATTCATATCTTAGATAATTATTACTATTTATTGATAATTTTTCATGTTTAGATAACTTATATTTGCAAATTAATTTAATCATTAATTTTGGAAAATTATATTGATATAAAAGGGGCTCGTGTTCACAATCTTAAGAATATCGATATAAAAATTCCTAGAAAAAAATTAGTTGTCATCACTGGTCTTTCAGGAAGCGGAAAATCATCTCTTGCTTTTGACACAATCTATTCTGAGGGTCAAAGACGTTATATGGAAACTTTTTCCGCTTACGTGAGACAATTTATTGGAAATCTTGAAAGACCAGATGTTGATAAAATTGATGGACTTTCTCCTGTTATAGCAATTGAACAAAAAACAACATCTAAAAGCCCAAGATCTACAGTTGGAACAATAACTGAACTATATGATTATATAAGACTTTTATATGCAAGAATTGGTATTGCATATAGTAACGCAACTAATTTGCCAATGATCAGTTATGACAAAGATCAAATACTAAAATTAATTAGTAAAGATTTTAGTGGTCAAAAAATAGGTATTTTTTCTCCAATTATAAAATCAAGAAAAGGACATTACAGAGAGCTATTTATTAATCTAGCTAAAAAAGGATTTCTTAAAGTAAGAGTTGATAAAGAGATTACAGATATAACTAAAGGAATGAAGTTAGATAGGTATGTTATCCACGATATTGAGGTTCTAATTGATGTACTAGATGTTGATAATAGTTCAAAGATTAGTAAAAGGTTATTGGGTTCTATTGAAACAGCTCTTCATAATGGATATAATAGTTTGATGGTAATTAATTTTTCTAATAATAAAGCAAAATACTACAGTAGTGATTTAATGTGTCAATCCTCAGGAATATCATATGAAAAACCAGAACCCAATAGTTTTTCATTTAATTCTCCTAAAGGGATGTGTTTATCATGTAAAGGAATAGGGGTTCAATATTTTATTAACCGAAACAAAATAATACCTGATGATTCAATTTCTATAAATAATGGTGGAATAATACCTCTTGGTGAGAAAAAAAATAGTTGGGTTTTTAAACAGATTGAATTAATTGCCAAACGCTACAACTTTAACCTTAATGATCCTATAAAAAATATCTCAAATTCTGCTTTAGAGATAATATTAAAAGGAGGGGTTGAAAAATTTTCAGTTAATTCAAAATCTTTAGGTATAAATAGAGAATATAAAATTGATTATGAGGGAATAGAGAATTTTATATTAAACCAATATGATAATAATGATTCTTCAAAAATAAGGCGTTGGGCAAAAAACTATATGGATTCTCAAACTTGCCCAAACTGTGATGGTTCAAGATTAAATAAGGAATCGCAAAGTTTTAAAATTTTAGACAAGAATATTTTACAAATTTCATCTATGGATTTAGATGAATTGAATGACTGGTTTAAGAAATTATATCTTAATTTATCTCCAACTCATAAGCTAATCTCAAAAGAATTGATAAAGGAAATATTAACTAGATTAGGTTTTCTAATATCTGTCGGGCTTAATTATTTATCTCTTAGTCGATCATCTAAATCTTTATCAGGAGGGGAAGCACAAAGAATAAGATTGGCTACTCAAATTGGGTCCCAATTAGTAGGTGTTTTATATATACTTGATGAACCTAGTATAGGACTGCATCAAAGAGACAATGATAAACTTATCAAATCGTTACAAAAATTAAGAGATATTGGAAATTCAGTAATAGTAGTTGAGCATGATAAAGAAATGATATTAAGATCAGATTATATAGTTGATCTAGGTCCTAATGCTGGAATTAATGGAGGTAATGTTATATCAACTGGAACTCCAATAAATCTAAAAAATAAGCAAACTTTAACGGCTCAATATATAAATGGCTTAAAAAAAATTAATGTTCCAAAAAATCGAAGAATTGGGAATGGGAAATTTCTCGAAATAAATGGATGTACGGGTAATAACCTGAAAAACATATCAGTAAAATTTCCTCTCGGTGCAATGATTGGTGTAACCGGTGTTTCAGGAAGTGGAAAATCTACTCTTATAAATGAAACCTTATATCCTATATTAAATAATCATTATTACAATGGAGTAAAAAATATTTTAGAATTTAAAAATATTTATGGTCTTGAACATTTAGATAAGGTTGTAGATGTAAATCAATCACCAATAGGAAGAACACCAAGAAGTAATCCAGCAACGTATTGTGGAGTTTTTAGTGAAATTAGAACATTATTTTCTAAAACACAAGAATCTCAGATTAGAGGTTATAAACCAGGTAGATATAGTTTTAATGTTTCTGGAGGAAGATGTGAAGATTGTTTTGGAGGTGGAATGAAAAAAATCGAAATGAATTTTTTACCCGATGTTTACATTGAATGTGATACTTGTAATGGAAATAGATTCAATAAAGAAACTCTGCAAATACATTATAAAGGAAAATCTATATCTGATATTTTAAATATGACTATCAATCAAGCAGTTATCTTTTTTGAATCAATTCCTAAAATTTATAATAAATTAAAAACAATTAAAGATGTTGGGTTAGGGTATATAAAATTAGGTCAACCCTCCACTACTCTTTCAGGAGGTGAAGCTCAAAGGATTAAATTATCTACTGAACTTTCAAAAAAGGATACTGGAAATACATTATATATTCTTGACGAACCAACAACCGGTTTGCATTTTGAAGATATAAGAGTATTACTTGAAGTTTTAAATAAGTTAGTTGAAAAAGGAAACACAATTATTATAATTGAACACAATCTAGACGTTATTAAACAAGTTGACTATATAATTGATATTGGTCCTGAAGGGGGAGTTAATGGGGGGGAAATAATTGCAAGTGGAACACCTGAAGAAGTTTCAAAAATAAAGAAGAGTTATACCGGTTCATACATACTAAAAGAATTGTCAAGTTGAAAAAATATTTAGCTTTTTTGTCTTTAATAGTATATTCAAATTTTAATTACAGTCAACTTAATCTATCATATGACATATCATCTGAACTATTTATAGATAAAAAAATTATTAGAATTGATCAAGATATAGTTATATCGAACAATTCATCGAAATCATTGGATACTCTATATCTTAATGATTGGTCAAATTCATATAGTGGTTTAGACTCTCAACTTGCATTAAAGTTTGCCGAAAAATTTAATAGAAGTTTTTATTATTCATCTAACAAAAAAAAGGGCAATACAAAAATTAATATGATTGATTCTAATAATTCATTTCTAAGATGGAAAAGACTCGCAGATCAAAACGATATTATAAGGCTAGTTCTTGAAAAACCAATTAGAGTAGGTGAAAAGTTTACATTGAAACTAAACTATTCCGTATCTATACCCGATATAAGTTTCTCAGGCGGTTATGGAATACAAAAAAATAAATATGTAAACATTAAAGATTATATAATTTCGGTAAGTAGGTATGAAAATAATAAATGGTTTTATCAAAGCAATTTGAATTTAAATGATAATAGCATTAATAAATCAAATTATATGATTAAATGGACATATCCAAAGTCTTTTTTTTTATATGGTTCCTTAAATCATTTAAATACTGTACAAAGAGACTCTATTAAAATTTCTAATTATAAGGCGATTGAAGAAGGCTCCCCACATTTTATATTTTCCCTGAATAATAATTTAAATGAATATAGTATTAGTGACGATATAAATATTTATTCTGATATTTTTGATATATACGATGAAAATACTTTTGGTAAAATAAATAGAATTTATAAATTTCTGATTAATGATTTTAATTTCTTTAAAAAAGAAAAGTCTACTCTCTTAATTACTAGACATGATTATGATCTGGAACCATTATATGGTTTAAATATTATACCTGAAATTTTAAGTCCATTTGATAAAAGATTTATAAATGAAATTAAGTTTTTAAAAACTTTTACTGCTGAACTTATCAGAAAACAATTAGACATTAACCTCAGAACTCAATACTGGATTAGCGATGGATTGACAATATTTTTTATAATGAAATATATAAGCAGCTTTTATCCGGAAAAAAAAATTATAGGCAGATTTTCTGATAATATTTTTTTTAAGAATTATACTTTTTCTGAAAAAGAGTTCAATGAAATCTTTATGGTTTATAGTGAGTTAATGATAAGAAATAATCGTTATCAGTCATCAATAACTACTAAAGACAAGTTAATTAAATTCAATGAAAAAATCTCTAACCCATATTTTCTTGGACAATTATTCTTATATATTGAATATTATTTACAAAAAGATGATTTTGATTATTTGTTGAGTAATTTGAGTAAAGTTTCTTCTTTAGATGAACTAAAAATCTTGATCAAAAATCAATCAAACAATAATAAAAATATTTTAAATTTATTAAAATTAGTTGAACAAGGTGATCCGATAGATTTAAAAATAGAAAAAGTTCATGTTGATGAAAAATTCATCACAGTCGCTAGTTCTCAAAACTCAAAAAATAAAATTCCTTATGAAATTAGTTTAGTCAAAAATGATACTATTGTCGATTCAAAGTGGGTCAATGAAAAAGATTCAATTGTTAGGACAGATTTCAAATTAGTAAACGATATTGATTATGTAATTATCAACGCGAATAAGGCTTTACCTGAATCGAATAAAATAAATAATAACTATTACTTGAAATCTAAAGTTTTTGCTAAACCTTTAAGTGTTAAATTAATAAAGGACTTTGAAAATCCAAATAAAACACAGTTATTAGTAAATCCCATAATTTCATATAATTTATACGATGGTCCATCATTTGGGTTAAGATTACACAACAAAACTTTACAAAGAAGACCATTTAATTATTTCATTGAGCCCACCTACTCTAGTTATGAAAAATCACTTATTGGATCCTTTAACTTTATCTATAGAAAATATAAATTTTCCAAAGCCAACTACTTAACTCAATTTAACTTGTTTGGAAGTAGCTTTCATTATGCTCCAAATTCTTTATATAAAATTATAGTTCCTTCAATAAATTTATATTTTAGACCTGAAGAACTAATTAGCAACTTAAGACACAACCTTTCATTTTCCTTATATAATATTCACAGGGAGTCTCGAGCTAATAATACAATTATTCCTAATTATTCAATTGGTCAATTTGAGTATGTTTTTTCAAATAAAAATCTAATAGATTATTTAACAATTAATAATAGTCTTGAAATATCAAATAAATTTAACAAAGCTAGTTTTGAGATTCAATACAGAAAATTATTTCCTTCAGCAAGATTATTCTCTAGCAGATTATTTTTTGGAACTTTTATTGGTAATTACAGAAATCTAAATAGCTACTTTTTTTTTAATTTAAATAGACCAAATGATTATTTGTTTGAATATTATTACTTGGGGAGATCTGAAACTGAGGGATTTTATAGTCAGCAATATATTATGAATGAGGGTGGTTTTAAATCAAGCATTCCTGACAGTAGTTCAAATAAATCTATTGTAGCAGCGAATTTTAGCATGGGTATTTGGAAGTGGGTTGAGGTGTATTCAGATTTAGGATTAATAAAAAATATTGATGAGTCGTCAAAAACTTTTTATGATTATGGTTTAAAATTAAATATTCTTCCAGATTACTTTGAAATATTTTTTCCTTTAGCTTCAAGTTATCAAAACGAAATAAATCAAGCTGACTATTTATCCAGAATTAGGTTTACTTTATCTTTAAATTCTAAACAAATCTTTAATTTGTTTAGTAGAACATGGTTTTGATTAGATCATTATTTTTGTAAATTTACGATCTACATTTATGACTAAATCATCATTGTTTACTGAGAGGAATATTAGCTTTAATGAGTATAAAAAAGAAATTATTCAGGACTATAAAACAGTTGTTTTAAGTAGGGAATGCAGTATAATTGGTCGTCGTGAGGTTTTTTTGGGCAAAGCTAAATTTGGGATCTTTGGTGATGGGAAGGAACTACCCCAAATTGTACTTAATCGTTTTTTTAAAAATGGTGATTTCAGATCAGGTTATTATAGAGATCAGACACTATTAATGGCTCAGGGCCTATTATCTCCTGATAATTTTTTTGCTGCTTTGTATGCGCATACGGATCTTAAATATGAACCTATGTCCGGAGGAAGGCAGATGGGTGCACATTTTTTAACTAAAAACATAGATGAAAAAGGACAATGGTTGAACCTTATGAAACAAAAGAATCATAGTTCTGATGTATCACCTACAGGTTCACAAATGCCAAGACTTGTCGGTTTGGCTTATGCATCAAAAATTTATAGAAAACTTAATATTAAAAAATCCAATTACTTTACAAATGAAGGTAATGAAATTGCATGGGGGACAATAGGAAACGCAAGTACAAGTGAAGGGATGTTTTATGAGGCAATAAATGCAGCTGGTGTTCTTCAGATACCAATGATAACAAGTATTTGGGATGATGAATATGGTATATCTGTTTCAAACGAATTACAAACTACTAAATCAAGTATTTCCGAAGTTTTATCTGGTTTTGAAAGAACATCAGATAAGAAAGGTTTTGAAATATTATCTGTAAATGGTTGGGATTACCCTTCATTAGTTAAAACCTACTCTAGAGCTGAAAAGCTAGCTAGAATCAATCATATTCCTGTAATTATTCATGTTAAAGAATTAACCCAACCCCTCGGTCATTCTTCATCAGGCTCACATGAAAGATATAAGTCCTCATCAAGACTGAAATGGGAAAAAGAATATGATTGTATTTTGAAGTTTAAACGATGGATATTGACAAACAATATATCTGATAATCAAACACTCAATGAAATTGATATAGAAGCGGTAAAAATTGCCAAAAAATCTAAGATTGAATCATGGAACAACTATCAAAATCCAATAAAAGCCGAATTACAAAAGTTTAATGGAAACCTGAATGATATTTTAAAATTAAATCCAGATTTAACAGAAGTTTCTGAGGCAAAGGAAGCAATAAATAAATTAGAATCTATTGGATACAAAGAAATAGTGAGTATAGGAAGATCATTACTAGCTGATATTAATCTCCATACTGATAAATCAATTATAAATTTTAAAAAATATTTAAATGATCTTTTAAATAATTTACAACCCAAATTTTCATCAGACTTATATTCTAAAAATATTGATTTTGAAATTATACCACCCAAATATTCAAATGATCCCAAATTTGTAGATGGAAGAATTATTTTAAGAGATAACTTTGATAAACTATTAACACAACTAGATAATCTTATAATATTTGGTGAGGATTGTGGAAAGATTGGAGGTGTAAATCAAGGACTAGAAGGTCTTCAAGCTAAACATAATGAAACCAAAGTTACTGACACTGGAATAAGAGAAGCAACAATTATAGGTCAAGGAATTGGTATGTCATTGAGAGGGTTAAGACCAATTGCTGAAATTCAATATCTGGATTATATTCTTTATTGTATTCAAATTTTAAGTGATGATTTAGCTTCACTCCACTATAGATCGAATGCTCAACAATTTGCACCTTTAATAGTTAGAACAAGAGGTCATAGACTAGAGGGTATTTGGCATTCAGGCTCACCTATGGCATCTATGATACATTTGTTGAGAGGAATCTATATTTTAACACCAAGAAATATGACTATTGCTGCTGGGATGTATAATTCATTGTTAAAAATTAATCAACCAGCAATTTTAATCGAAACCTTAAATGCATATAGATTAAAAGAAAAGTTACCCTTAAACTTAGGTAAATTCACATCACCCATTGGAGAAATTGAAATTCTTAAAACAGGAATTGATTTGACAATTATTACTTATGGTGCAACAGTAGAAATCGTTCTTAAAGCTTCTGAATTGCTATTAAAAAAGAAAATTTATGTTGAAGTAATTGATGTACAATCACTAATACCTTTTGATAAATCAAAACTAATTAAAGAAAGTATTAAAAAAACTAATAAACTTCTAATTGTGGACGAAGATATGCCTGGTGGAGCATCAGCTTATATCCTCCAGCAACTTTTAGATTATCAAAAAGTTTTTAATTTATTAGATTCAGAACCAAAACTATTATCAGCTAGGGAACATCGTCCCCCATATGGAACAGATGGAGATTATTTTTCAAAACCTAATGTGAATGATGTATTTGAAATTGCTTATGAACTAATGAATGAGTTCAATCCACATAAATATCCTAATTTGGATTAAAGCTCAAATATTTCATTTATCAAATCAACTAATATATGTTTTGAAATGTTTTCATTTGAATTAATCCCCTTACATTTCAAATCAGCAGAATAAACTATCTCAATTGCCTTACTACATGATTTCATATTGTAATTAAATGAAGCAGTTTTATAGTCTTTTAAAAAAAAGGGATTTATACCAAGAGTTTGAGAAATATTTTGTGAATCAGTAATACCATGAAACATTAATAAACGTTTAAAAAACTGAAAAACCATAGATATTGTTAAAACTAAAGGAAATGTTTTTGAATTAGTGGATATGTAATTAATAATTTCTAGACATTTATTTTTATCTCTTTTTCCAATCGCATTAATTAGCTCAAAATGATTATAATCTTTATTTATTCCAATATATTTTTCAACTATATCTTCATTAATTATTTTATTTTTTAAAATAATCTTTAATTTGTTTAGTTCCTGGTAAATCCTATCTAAATTATTACCTAAGAATTCATGAATCAAGTGAACTGATTTTATATCAGCACTTAATTCAAAAGTATTGATTTGATTAGATATCCATTCAATTGCTTGATTTTCTTTAAGTTTATTTGAGTGAAAAATCATTCCATTTTTTAAGGCTGATTTATAAAGAATACTTCTCTTATCAAAATCTTTATTCTTATGACAAAAAACAATTATTGAACTCTCTTGAGGATTATCTAAATATTTAATTAGAGGATCGTATTCCTTTTTTAAACCATGAGCTTCTTTAACTATAATTAAATGGTATTTTGATATTAGTGGATATCGTTTTGCAGATTCTATTATTTTTGGGATAGATGTTTCTTTACCATAAGCAATTGTTAAATCAAAATCTTTTGCTTCATCATCAATTATATTATCTTTAAAATAATCAAATATTCTATCAATAAAATATGATTCACTCCCATGAAGTAAATAAAATGGATAAATTTTGTTATTCTTTAAATCATTAATTATTTTATCGTAACCTTGCATCCAAAAAATAAATTTGCAAATTTGTTAAATGAAAAATTTAAACTTTTCTGAGTTTAAAATGCGTGTTAAAAATAAAGAAAATATGAACTTTATTTTTGATATAATTAGAAAAAAATGGTTTTTGTTAACAAAAGAAGAATGGGTCAGACAACATTGTATTCATTTTCTTGTGTACAATAAAGAATACCCAATTTCATTAATCAATGTTGAAAAAAAAATTCTTGTTAATGGACTAACCAAAAGATATGATATTGTTGTTTATTCTAAAAACGAAGAGGTTATTATTTTAGTTGAATGTAAAGGGTATAATATTAATATAGATCAAGATGTTTTTGATCAAATTTCTAAATATAACTTAGAACTAAAAAGTAAATACTTAATGGTTACAAATGGACTATCACATTTTTTTTATGCAGTCAATTATAAATTGAATGAATATACTTTTATCAAAGATTTACCATTTCATAAGAAACATATTTTATGAATTTAGCAATTATATTACTTAATTGGAATGGAGAAAAACTCTTAAAAAAATTTCTACCAACTTTAGTCAAACACTCATCCAAATCAAAAATCTATATTATAGATAATGGATCAACTGACGGTTCAATAAAATACGTCTATAATAATTTTAAAAATATTAATTGCATATTATTAGATAAAAATTATGGATTTTCCAAAGGATATAATTTGGGATTAAAAAAAATAAAAGCAGACTTATATTGTTTAATTAACACTGATGTTGAGGTGACAGAGAATTGGATTCAACCAGTATTAAATAGATTTAAATCAGATATAAATGTTAAAATTGCTCAGCCAAAATTATTAGACTTTAATAATAAGGAATATTTTGAATATTCAGGAGCAGCTGGGGGTTATATTGATTCTTATGGATATACATTTTGTAGAGGGAGGATTTTTTCAACAATTGAAAAAGACAATAATCAATATAATAAAAATGTTGAACTATTTTGGGCTAGTGGAGCATGTATGTTTATTAGATCAAAAGTATGGCAGGATTTAAATGGATTTGATGATGATTTATTTGCTCATTTTGAAGAAATTGATTTATGTTGGAGAGCATTTAATAAAGGTTACAAAACGTATTTTATATCTGAGTCAAAAGTTTTTCACATTGGCGCAGCATCTTTAAAAATATCAACGTTTAAATGGTATTTAAATTTCAGAAATTCACTAATAGTTTTATTAAAAAATTTACCTCAAAAAGATATTTTTAAAATATTATTTATTAGAATAGTTCTTGATATAATAGCGGCGTATAGATTTTTATTTCATGGGAAAATTAAACTCTTTTTTGCTATTTTTAAAGCCCATATTTATTTTTTAAAAAATTTTAAACAACACTATAAAAAAAGAGTTACTATTGCACCAAAAAATAAATACTGGAAAGTAAAGTCAATTGTTTGGGAATATTTTATCAATGGGAATAAATTTTTCACAAAACTCTTGCAATAATAAATCAATTTTTAAGTTAACTTTATAAACATAATTAATACTAAAATGAAAAAGACAATATTTATTACGACAATCTCATTTTTATTATTTTCATGTGTTTCTCAAAAAAAATATCAAGAACTTGAAACACTCCAAGAAAACACAAGAAATAATTTAAATTCTACTTCCATACAATTAAATACTTGTAAAGATGATAAAGAGTCAGCTTTAAACAGTCTGGCTGAATTAAAAGAACAGGTAAAGTTTTTAAAAGCTAATAATCAAGACCTAATAAATAATCTTGGCAATTTGACAACTTTATCTCAGAAGGGTGCTGAAAATCTTGAAAAATCCTTAGAGAGTATGAAAGAAAAGGATGTTAGAATTCAAAGAATGCAAGACGCAGTTACACGAAAAGACTCTGTAACACTTGCTCTGGTTACAAGTTTAAAAGGAGTTTTAGGTAATCTAAGTGATGATGATATTGAGGTTAATGTTGAAAAGGGTGTTGTATATGTTTCAATTTCAGATAAGCTATTGTTCAGTTCTGGAAGTTATATGATAACTAAAAGAGCTAAGGACGTACTTGGAAAAGTTGCAGAAGTTGTAAATAATCGTCCTGATTTAGAATTTATGGTAGAAGGTCACACAGATAATGTACCAATCAAAACTGACGCTATACTTGATAATTGGGATTTGAGTGTCAAAAGAGCTACTGCGGTTGTAAGAATTTTACAAAACGATTTTTCTGTTGCTCCTGAGAGAATGACTGCAGCTGGTAGAAGCTCATATATACCACTATTAGATAATGATAGTCCATCTAATAGAGCAAAGAATAGAAGAACACGAATAGTTGTAATTCCTAAGTTAGATCAATTTTACGACCTAATAGAACAGGGAATGGATGCTGCAAAATAAATTATTTGTTTGTTTATGACTGAATAACACACCTATTTTTTTATATTTAGGTGTGTTTTTTTAAACAAACTTCCCTTTACCTCTCCTAATTATTATTGGTTCTACTTCTGAAAGATCAACAACAGTTGACGGGATAATTCCGGAATTTCCAGAATCAATAATTAGATCAACTTTGTTTCTCCAATAATCAAATATTTTGTTTGGGTTAGTAGTATACTTAATTAAATTATCAGGGTCAGGTAATGAGCTTGTAACCATAGGACAATCTAATTTATCAAGAATTGCTTTTGGTACAGGATGATTACTTATTCTAACTCCTAATTTTTTTCTTTTATGAAATGGGTTTGGAAGTTTTACTTTAGATTCTAAAATGAACGCATATGGACCAGGTAAATATTTACTTATTATTCTGAAAGTTCTGTTATTAAAATTTTTTAAATAATTAGTTGTAGAAGAAATATTTTTAAATAAAAAACTCAAAGTCAATTCGCTTTTTTTATTTGATTTAAACTTCATTATTCTATCCAATCCATTTAAATTGTTTACTAAACATCCAATAGCATAAACAGTATCTGTTGGATAAATTATTATTCCACCATTATTTAGACAATTAACAATCAAATCAATTGTTTTTGGATTGGGGTTATCTGTGTATATTTTAATTAAATTCATTCATCAACCAAGTTAAGCTTGGCAAACCTCAGCAACAAAGTTTTAACACCTATATATTCAAACATTATTGAAGCTTTTTTATCCTTACCAACACCTTCAATCATAACTACTTTTCCTTTTCCAAACCTTCCGTGGGATACATTTGATCCAATCTCGAGTCTGATTTTATTATCATCAAGATTCTTATAACTATTTACATACTTAAGTTTTTTCAGTTTATTTAACTTATCCTTATTTAGTTTTGTAACTGAATTAAATTCACTTTTATTTTTATCATAGGAACCAAATATTGATTTATCAATAAATGAATTGATATTTGAACTTTCAATTGGTAAACTAAGATTTAAATATTTTGAATCTATTTCATCAATAAACCGACTCTTATCACAATCAATTAATTTTCCCCATCTATATCGTGATTTTGTATATGTTATACTAACTCTAATTTTTGCTCTTGTTAATGCAACATAGAACAATCTTCTTTCCTCTTCTAATTCAAGTCTTGTATTAAGACTCATGGCAGATGGGAATAAGTCTTCTTCAACACCAACTATATATATCTCTGGAAACTCAAGACCTTTTGCTAAATGAATGGTCATTAATGATACCCTGTTTGAGGTGTTTTTTTTATCATTATCAAAATCAGTTGCTAATGCAACATCTTCAAGAAACTCGGATAGTTTATTTGATTTGTTTAATAAATCATTTTGTTCCTCAGTAAAAGTTTTAATTCCGTTAAGAAGTTCCTCAATATTCTCAATTTTTGAAATATTTTCTGGAACTCCATCTGATTTCAAATTATTTAATATACCTGTCTTTTTAATTACTAAATCTGTAATTTCAAAAGCATTTAAATTACTATTCTCAATTTTAAATGACTTCAATAAAATTAAAAAATTAGTTAGCTTTTCATAAGTACTATTATTAATATTTAACTTAATAGTTAATAGATTTTCTAAAATATTGAAAATTGATAATTTATTTTCTTTAGATGCAATTATTAACTTATCAATTGTCGTCATTCCTATCCCCCTAGCAGGAAAATTTATGATTCTTTTAATACTTTCCTCATCATTAGGATTCACAATTAATCTTAAATAGGCTAAAACATCCTTTATTTCTTTTCTTTGATAAAATGAAATACCTCCATAAATTTTGTAAGGAATATTCTTTTTTCTCAGAGAATCTTCTATTGCTCTTGATTGAGCATTTGTTCTATATAAAATTGCAAAATCGACATTATTTTTTTGTAAAGTTAGCTTACGCTCTATTATTTCAGACGCAATTTGCTTACCCTCCTCGGAATCAGACGGCATACATTTAACATTTATTTTATCCCCATTATCGTTATCTGTCCAAACAACTTTATGAATTTTACTTTGGTTATGTTCAATTATTGAATTTGCTGCATTTACAATATTTTTTGTGGATCTATAATTTTGCTCTAATCTATATAATTTAACATCATCATAGTCCTTTTGAAAGTTTAAAATATTATTAATATTTGCTCCCCGAAAAGCATAAATACTTTGTGCATCATCTCCAACTACGCATATATTTTGAAATTTATCAGATAAAGCCTTAACAATTAAATATTGCGAGTGATTAGTATCTTGATACTCATCAACCAGAATATATTTAAATCTATTTTGATATTTTGCGAGAATCTCAGGGAATCTATTTAATAATTCATTAGTTCTCAATAATAAATCATCAAAATCCATTGCGCTAGACTTAAAACACCTTTCAACATATTCGTTATAAATTTCCCCCATTTTAGGTCTTCTAGACATTTTATCTGATTCTATTAAATCATTATCATTATAGTAAGCCTTAACCGTAATTAGATTATTTTTAAATGACGATATTCGATTTCTGATTTGTTTTGGTTTGTATATGTCTTTTTCTAATCTCATTTCTTTAATAATACTGCTAATCAATCTTTCTGAGTCTTGCGTATCATAAATTGTAAAATTTGAAGGAAAACCAAGCTTATCTGCTTCTGCTCTAAGTAATCTAGCAAATACTGAATGAAAAGTTCCCATCCATAAATTTTTTGCATCGTTAGATTGAAGAATTGTAATAATTCTTTCTTTCATCTCTCTTGCTGCTTTATTTGTGAATGTTAATGCAAGAATTTCAAATGGATCTAAACCATTTTTAATTAGATATGCAATTCTATGAGTCAAAACTCTTGTTTTTCCGGATCCAGCACCAGCAATTACAATGAGTGGTCCTTTTTTATGTGTAACTGCAGCTTTTTGCGCCTCATTAAGTTTATCAAGAATTTCAGCTGAATTTAAACTCATTTGATTTTGAATATAGTAGAATTATAAAAAATATATATAAAGTAAGGATGTTTAAATATCAAAATAATATTTAAAAATCATTTCTTATTAACAAATGAAATAATTGATTAATAATTATATTTAGTTTTAATAGATATTCTTAATAATAATTTTAGAGTTTGTTTATGAATGGATTGCAGAAATCAATTATTTACCTAAATGGAGTTGGCCCTAACAGACAAAAAATATTAAAAGAAGAATTTGGGATTTCAACTATCCAGGACTTGTTAAATTTTTTTCCTAATAGATATATAGATAGAGGCAGGTTTTATAAAATAAATGAATTGACCAACTCAAATTCTGAAATTCAGATTATAGGATCAATAACAAAAATTATAAAATCTAATACAAATAATAAATCAAAATTAATTGCAAAATTTGAGGATGATACTGGTATAATTGAATTGATATGGTTTAGAGGTCACAATTGGATTGGATCAAATTTAAAAATTCAAACTCCTTATGTAATTTTTGGAAAAATTAATTATTTCAATGGATTATTTAGTATTGCACATCCAGAAATGGAGCTGCTAAAAGACTTTAAAATTAAGAAAAGAGTAAATTTTAATAGTGTTTACCCATCGACTGAAAAGTCAATTAATTCAGGAATTACTCAAAATATCATAAGAAAAATGATCTATGAGTATTTAAATAATTGTAAAACAAATTTTAAAGAAAATTTACCAAATAATTTAATTGAAAAATATAAATTTATATCAAAAGATCAAGCTGTTAGAAATATTCATTTCCCAAAAAACTTAGCCTTTCTGAACAATTCAATCGAAAGATTGAAGTTTGAAGAATTTTTTTACTTGCAACTACAGATTTTAATAAAAAATAGAGATCGGAAAAAAAAAAATTAATGGTTATTCGTTTTCAAAAATTGGTACTTATTTTAACTCATTTTTTCATAAACATTTATCCTTTAAGCTCACTGATGCTCAAATTAATGTTATAAAGGAAATAAGAAAAGATTTAGGATCAAGTTATCAAATGAACAGATTACTTCAAGGTGATGTTGGTTCAGGTAAAACTATAGTAGCTTATATGAGTATGTTAATATCCTTAGATAATGGATATCAATCATGTTTAATGGCTCCAACTGAGATATTAGCTCAACAACATTACAAGGTAATTAAAAACTTATCTGATAATATCGGATTAACCGTAGATATTCTTACCGGAAGTATATCTAAAAGTAAACGAAAACCTTTATTAAACAACCTAAAATTAGGTAAAATTGATATTTTGATAGGAACTCATGCCTTAATTGAAGATCCTGTTATATTTAAAAATCTTGGATTAGCAATTATTGATGAACAGCATAGGTTTGGTGTAGCTCAAAGATCTCTTTTGTGGAAAAAAAATCTTTTACCACCAAATATTTTAGTAATGACGGCGACACCTATTCCAAGGACTCTAGCTATGAGCTTATATGGTGATCTTGATATATCATTGATTGACAAACTACCTCCAGGAAGAAAACCTATTAAAACCTTTCATAGAAACGATAGTAAAAGATTAAGCGTTTTAAAGTTTATAAAAGATGAAATTTCAAAAGGAAATCAAATCTATATAGTTTATCCATTAATCGAGGAATCAAAAAAAATGGATTTTAAAGACTTAATGGATGGATTTGAGAGTATTAGCAGATATTTTCCATTACCAAAATATAAAATATCAATTCTTCATGGAAAAATGAAGAACAATGATAAAGATTATGAAATGAAAAGGTTTTTAGAGGGTCAAACCCAAATTATGGTAGCAACAACTGTAATAGAGGTTGGAGTTGACGTACCAAATGCATCCGTTATGATTATAGAAAGCTCTGAAAGATTTGGTTTATCTCAACTTCATCAATTAAGGGGAAGAGTTGGAAGAGGAAATAAACAAAGTTATTGTATTCTTATGTCTGGAAATAAAGTTTCCAATGATTCTAAGTTAAGAATAGAAACTATGGTTAAAACTAATAATGGCTTTGAAATTGCAGATGTAGATTTAAAAATGAGAGGACCAGGAAATATAATGGGAACACAACAAAGTGGTATCCTAAACCTAAAAATTGCTGATCTTATTAAAGATCAAGATATTATGATAGAAGCTAGAAACTCTGTTATTGATTTATTAGATGGTGATGAAAACTTGGAAAAAAATGAAAATCAAATTATAAAACAGACATTAGCAGAAATTGGTACTTATAAAAATATATGGAATTATATAAGTTAAATTTATTGATGTATTATATTTGTTTAAAGATTACTCATAATACAAGAAATGACTATAAATCTATCACCAATAACTATTACATCATAGGTTATATTTATTTTACTTTAATCTTTTAAAGGAAATGATCATTTATATTTGTATAATAACTAATTAAAAATTTTTGTGAAAATTTCAGCTCGTTGGCTAAAAGAATACATTAAGGCTGATATCTCAGTTGAAGATATTGCTGAGTGTCTTACAAACCTTGGACTTGAAGTCGAAGGTATTAGTCACTTTGAATTGGTTAAAGGTGGTTTAAATGGGATTATTGTTGGCGAAGTAGTTGAATGTAAAAAGCATCCCAATGCAGATAGACTCAAATTAACAAAAGTTAAGATTAATAAAAATGAAATATTGCAAATTGTTTGTGGAGCTCCAAATATAGCTTTAGGACAAAAAGTTCCTGTTGCACTTGTTGGAACTGTTATATACCCTAATAATGACAAAGAACTCTTAATAAAGTCAAGTAAAATTAGAGGAGAAGATAGTAAAGGTATGATATGTGCAGAAAATGAGCTGGGTATTGGTGATTCTCATGATGGGATCATGGTCTTAGATAGTAATTTGGAAATTGGAAAACCACTCAATGAGGTCTTAAAGATAGAAGATGATTATATATATGAAATAGGGCTTACCCCAAATAGAGCTGATGCAATGTCTCATATGGGAGTTGCTAGAGATCTTAAAGCTTTTTTTATTCAAAATAAAATTGAATATGTGTGGAATTCTCCAAAAATTGAAAATTTGCCATCTCCGTCAAAAACTAAAAATATTAATGTTCAAATAAATGAACCAGAATTAGCACCCTATTATTTTGGTGTAACTCTTACAAATATTAATATTTTACCTTCACCTGATTGGATTCAAAATTATTTAAAATCAATTGGAATTATTCCAAAAAATAATATCATTGATATAACCAATTATGTTCTCCATGATATGGGACAACCTCTTCATTCATTTGATGCGGATAAAATTGAAGGCGATATAATTGTTAAAAAATCAGTAGAAGGAACAAAATTTAAAACCTTAGATCTCAATGAAGTTGAACTTTCAGATGAAGATCTTATGATATGTGATGAAAATAAACCCCTATGTCTAGCTGGAATATATGGTGGAAAGGATTCTGGGGTATCTAAATCTACAAAATCTATTTTTTTAGAGAGTGCTTATTTTAACCCTCAATCGATTAGAAAAAGTTCGAAAAGACATGGTTTTAATACAGATGCTTCGTTTAGGTTTGAAAGGGGTGTGGATCCTGAAATCTCTTTAATTGCACTAAAACGTGCTGTTTTTTTAATGGTTAAATATGCAAATGCGGTTATAGCAAGTGAAATTGTCGAATTCCAAACACCCATAGAGGATCCTGCAAAAATTTTTATATCATATGAACAAATTAATAAGACAATAGGTCAGGATATACCCAAGGAAGATTTAACTAATATTCTTAATGCACTAGAAATTAAAATTGAAGATGTAACTAACGAAGGAATCGCAATAAAGATCCCATTATATCGAGTTGATGTTAAAAGACCTGCCGATGTAATTGAGGAAATATTAAGAATTTATGGATATAATTCAATTAAATCTTCATCTAAAATTGAAATGAATCTTCCCCAATATAGGACGAAAACTAAATTTAAATTCGATGAGTATTTATCAGAAAAATTAGTTGGTTATGGATTCTCAGAAATTATTAATAATTCTATCATAAATCCATCTTATAATTCATTTTCTAAAGATACTATGTACCATAAAAGCGTTAGCATATTAAACCCTTTAGGAAAAGATCTATCTGAATTAAGAAAAACACTAATTTATTCAACACTTGAGGTAATATCGTTCAATAATAATAGAAAACAAAAAAATTTAAAGCTTTTTGAAATTGGTAATATATATTCAAAAAAAAATGAAGATTATAAAGAAAATAGATCCCTACTAATATCTCTTTCAAGATCTAATGAAGTACTTAATTGGATTAGTAACAAACCTATTTCACCTTTTTTTGAAATTAAAACACAAATTATCAATTTATTCACTAACATATCTATGAATAATATAACTTTTGACAATATTGAAAGTGATTTTTTCAGTGAAGGTCTATCAATTAAATATGATGATACTTTAATTGGAAATATTGGAGTTGTAAAGACATCTATCACAAATAAATTCAATATTGACAATCAAGTGTGTCTATGTGAAATAAAATTAGATAATGTTTATGATAAAGCTTTTAATTTAAATTTAGAAATTAAGGATGTCCCAAAATACCCCTCAATACAAAGAGATTTTGCTTTGTTAATAAATAAAAATGTTTCTTTCGATGCAATAAAACATCTGGCTTTAAATACTGAAAAAACCTTTTTAGAATCAGTTGATTTATTTGATGTTTATGAAGGTGAAAAAATTTCTAAATCTAAAAAATCTTACGGAGTGAGATTTATATTTACAGATGTAAAGAAAACATTAACCGATAAGCACATTGATAAGGTTATGGATAAATTATTAAAAGAATTTCAAATTCATTTAAATGCTGAACTACGTTAAAATTATATTATGACCATTAATAACTTGATTACCACAAATATCCAAGAAGCTCTAAACTCTGAAAAAAAACTTAATCTTTTTCAAGTAAATCATAGACTTCAAGAAAAGTATTATTTCAATAAATTTCAATTGAGTAAATTAAAAAAAGAAAATATATTTCATATTAATACAATTAAATCGACTTGTATAGATTATCGACTAAGATTTTTAGATATGAAATATTTTAAAGGAGAGATTCCATTAGAGGCCATTGAAAAAATTAAACAAATGGAAATTGATCACAATAAAAAACTCAATTCATTCAAGATTATGGCACCTTCAATAATGTTTAGATTGAAAAAAACTGATGATCCTTTGTTATTCATTCCAATAGGAAGTAATTATTTTTATCTAATTCATAAATGGGGAAATGACTTGGCTCCTTTCAGAAAAATTAGAATGTGGCCATTTAGATCAATTACAAATCTCTTATTGACATTATTAGTCACAAGCTATTTTGTAACGCTAATTACTCCAATATCAATTTTTACAAAGAACCCAGATTCCTCCGGGTTTTGGATTTTATTTTTGTTTATGTTTAAAGCTTTAGTTTCAATAGTATTATTTTTAGGTGTTGCATTAGGTAAGAATTTTAACCCAAAAATTTGGAATAGCAAGTATAATAAGTCATGAAATGAATTCCTACACAAAAATATATTCAGGAAGTATAATCATGATTTTATCAATAAAAGAAAAGTTATTAGAAAAAAATATAATACCAATAATTAAAGACCCTCACGAGTCATCAAGGTTAGCTGGTTTTGGTTCAATCCATGGACAGCTTCAAGATCTTTATGTAAACGATGATGAACTAATTATCGCCAACGAAATCGTAAATAAAATTACCCATTAACTTATTAAGTCTAAAGAGAACTAATTTTATGTTGATTTAATATTTTTCCATTATATTCGAATTCATAAAAATTATGTCAATTAAATTATGAATACGACATTTGAGACACTAGATTTCTTTGTTTTTGGAGTTTATGCGCTAATAATCTTATTTTTCGGTTTATGGGTTTCAAGAAATAAAGATGGAAAAACTAAAAATGCCGAAGATTATTTCTTAGCAAGTAAATCTCTTCCATGGTGGGCAATTGGCGCATCATTGATAGCAGCAAATATATCGGCTGAGCAATTTATTGGTATGTCTGGATCTGGCTTTGCTATTGGACTTGCAATAGCATCATATGAATGGATGGCAGCTCTTACACTCATTATTGTCGGAAAATATTTCCTTCCTATTTTTATCAAAAAAGAAATATATACTATTCCTGAATTTGTAGAAAAAAGATTTTCAAGTCAACTAAAAACTATTTTAGCTGTTTTCTGGATTGGACTTTATGTTTTTGTCAATATTACTTCTGTACTCTATTTAGGTGGTCTGGCATTGCAAACAATCCTTGATATTGATTTAATTTATGGTATTATTGGATTAGCTCTTTTTGCAGCTGCTTATTCATTGTATGGTGGGTTGTCAGCAGTAGCATGGACTGACATTATTCAGGTAGTTGTTTTAATATTTGGAGGTTTAATTACATCCTATTTAGCTTTAGATACAGTATCCTCAGGTAAAGGTATGCTAAATGGTTTAAAATTATTATACGAGGTTGTTCCTGAGAAGTTTGATATGATACTTGACAAATCTAATCCTGAATATATGAGTTTACCCGGAATTGGAGTTCTTATTGGTGGTATGTGGGTTGCTAATTTATATTACTGGGGGTTTAATCAATACATCATCCAAAGAACTCTAGCTGCAAAATCATTAAAAGAAGCTCAAACTGGAATTTTATTCGCTGCTGGTTTAAAAATGATTCTTCCATTAATAATAGTAATACCTGGAATTGCTGCTTATGTAATAGTTAATGATCCAACATTATTATCCTCATTGGGTGATTCTGGTTTAAGTAATATACCAACAAGTGGAACTGCAGATAAGGCATATCCTTGGTTAATGCAATTTCTACCCACTGGTTTAAAAGGCATAGCAGTTGCTGCATTAGCTGCAGCGATAGTATCATCTTTAGCTTCAATGTTGAATTCAACAGCTACAATTTTTACAATGGATGTTTACAAACCTTTTTTTAATAATTCAACCTCAGAATCAAGTATAGTCAATGTAGGAAGAATATCTGCAGGTGTTGCTTTAATTATTGGAGTAGTTATTGCTCCCTTACTCGGTGGTATTGATCAAGCTTTCATTTTTATTCAAGAATACACGGGAATTGTTAGCCCAGGAATATTAGCAGTTTTTATAATGGGTCTATTTTGGAAAAAAACTTCAAATAAAGGTGCAATATACGGTGCATTGTCCTCTATACCAATTGCTATGTTTTTTAAGATTGGACCTAAAGATTGGTTTAAAGAAACTCTTATAAGTGAATTTGCACCTACTCTTCCATTTATTGATCAAATGGGATTAACTTTTCTTTTAACTGCATTAATAATATTTTTTGTTAGCTATTCTGAAAATAAATATAAATACGACAGTAAAGGAATTTATTTGAATAAAGAAATTTTTAAAACTTCATCTACCTTTAATATAGGAGCCTTTTCGTTAATGATAATTTTAGCAGGTATATATTCTTTTTTCTGGTAAAAAACAATAGAAACCTACAGGTCTAATATTATTCAATATTTACTATTAACAGAAACAAAAACGATATCGAAAA
>MDTC01221804.1_pt1 | contig 32571 bp, 31 predicted proteins | sample 811181 | NCBI WGS metagenome assembly MDTC01 (sample SAMN05326644, study PRJNA326480) | marine metagenome | isolation source: seawater | place: Pacific Ocean: North | collected 2011
ACTACTACTGGAGTTCATAGCGACTAATCCACCTCCCGTGACTGCTACGCCGCCTAATAACCACATACTGATACCTGTGCTATGTACGTCATCATTATCTGATAAGGCGCTTGAAGTGATGAATGCATGTGTTGACATGATCTCTGCGATATCAGAATCAGAAACACTATCTGTTATATTAATAGTTGATATGTTGTCACTGAGTATCACCAGTGATTCATCATCTCCAGAGTATTCATCATGATGAACAGCCTGTAGCGATGCTAGATTACCCTCTAATGTGACAGCGAGTTCATCCGGGATATCCATGTAGCTACCAGTCTCACGTGCTTGAGCCTTTTGAAATACATGACAAAAATACAACACTATCCCAGAAAACATTAGACTTGAACTAAGCTGTCTTTGAACACTTGGACTTTGCGGTGGTGATGTCATAACTCACTCCTTACACTCATCAATCACTAAAAATGGTGCACCAATTAACTAACATAACTCTAAATATAGACTATTTTTTTTCACCACCCACTGAAAAAAGACGGTTAAAAATTTTTTTTGAATACATTCATAATCTTAAGACACATAGGAAAGACTGCTCGTTTTTAACTTAAGCGATTCTGTGTCTACTTGTGATGTGTCGCAACATGACAATTCAAGAGATCCAAAGCTATTTCTAAAATAGAAATGCACTGACTAAAACTAATTCACTTTTTCACAGACGATATGAATCAGGTGGTGATTAGAAATCTAGCTATTATACTTATGTGACAAAAAAAGACTTTAGGTAATCATCAGAATTACGGTACGCAGTGGGTACTGCATGACACTGAAATCGTCAATAGTGAATCACTCACCATCCACTCGTATTGATCAAGCTACTATTTATTCAATGAGCTCATAATCGTAATAGTGTGGCAGCCAAAATTGTGCTTGAATGGCCTCTTGAATATTCATGGCTTTATCACAGCCATGCACACCGTCTTTAATTGCCTGTTCGACAACCTTATGTGCGATGTATTGACTGATCTCGTGAATATGATCAAAGCTCGGTAACACAGGTGCAGAAGAGTCTTTTCTAGCTGGTGAGTAATCACTTAAAGCATCACTAGAGGCAGCAATCATATTATCAGTAACCTGCTTTGCCTTAGCGACTAAAACACCTAATCCAAGCCCTGGGAAGACAAAGGCATTATTGCATTGGGAAATACGAATTAGATCACCATCATGATCCACAGGATCAAATGGGCTACCTGTCGCCACAATAACTTTTCCTTCTGTCCATCGTATTAAATCAGCGGGTGTTGCCTCTGATAAACTGGTTGGATTGGAAAGCGGAAAAATAATAGGGTGCTCAACGTGTTGAGCCATGGATTTGACTATCGATTCGGTAAAGGCACCTTTTACCGTTGAACACCCAATCAATACCGTTGGTTTAACCTCATCAACAACTTTATCTAAAGTCCAACCGCGATGATCTAACTCTGAACGGGCATAGAGTGTTTGCGCATCTGTAATACCATCCATATCCGTCGTGATTAATCCATCACGATCCACCATCCAAAATTGCCTTCGGGCATCTTCTTCTTCAATCCCTGATCTAACTAGCGCATGACAGAGCTGATCAGCTACACCAGTACCTGCCGTACCAGCCCCTAGAAATACAAATTTTTGCTCGGATAAGCCGGCTTTTACCGCTTTTAATGCTGATAGCACACAAGCCGTTGCCGTGGCACCTGTGCCTTGAATATCATCATTAAAACTGGTGTGCTTATCACGATAATTATTTAGAACACGATGCGCATTATCTCTTCCAAAATCCTCCCAGTGAATATAGGTTTGTGGGTATCGTCTCACAAGTGCATTAACGACTTTATCGATAAAGGCATCGTATTTTTCGCCAGTGATACGCTCGTGTCGCCAACCTAAATACATAGGGTCGTTAATTAAAGATTGATTATTAGTCCCAACATCTAACTGAACCGGTAGCACACGATTAGGGTCAATACCACCACACAAGGTATAGACCATCAATTTTCCGATACAGATATCAACACCACCAGTACCCCAGTCACCAATACCTAAAACACCCTCACCATCCGTCACTAGGACAATATCCACTTCTTTCAAATTAACCTGATCGAGTATTTCATCCAAGTGCTCTTGGTATTCATAGGATAAAAATAAACCTTGCGGCTGATTGAATTGATAACTAAATTGCTCGACAGCATCGCCAATAGTCGGGGTATAAATAATCGGCATCATCTCATCAAGGTATTTTGCTGTCAGTTGATAAAATATCGTTTGATTATGCTGCTTTAACTGATTGAGAAATAAATTCTTCTCAATATCCGTTTCGTATTGACTGTACTGCTTATAAAATCGTGCAACTTGCTGCTCACTGGTCTCAATCGAAATAGGTAATTTACCCATCAGTCCAAATCGTCTTCGTTCATCCAACGAAAAGGCCGAACCTTTATTAAGCTCTGGGATTTGTAATAAATCGTCGCCTTGACAAGGGGTTCTCATCGTCGAGATTTTGCCCGCTTTATCTCGCGTTTCTATAAACTTTTCCATGATACCTTCTCCTTAAGACGGATTTTTCCTTAGCGACTCACTCATCATAGTGAATATCTTCATACAGTCAATTACTTAGGATTCTCTTAATACTGCGCCAACCTCACCTGAATTGTTAATTCAAACTTAAGGGAAAAAAACCATATAAGAGTCTAATATTATCGATTAATTACTTAGAATTAATGGGTATGAAAAAAAAGAAACAGAAGCACACCTTTATTGCCTCTCATGATATCCATGCGGGTGATGTTATCTTTTATTTTTCAGTTGACGCCATACAAGGAAATTCCAATGCAACATCTGTTGAACATGTAGGGATTTGTGTTGGCCGCGATAAAAAAAATATCCCCCAAATTGCACATGCCACATTTGGCAAAACAGCCTCACACGTAACGATTACCCCGCTCACCGCACTTTATGGTTATTTTGTCTTTAGACTGTCAGAAGAGAATGATCCTAAGCATCGTCTCAAACAGAGAATGGTCGACATTGCCTCTATCTGGGCATCGCAAAATATCTCATATGACTTTCGACGACGCCAACACATGATAGCCTTTCTTAATCAACACACCACCGTTGATTCTGCAGTAAACGCCTCTAAAAAAGCATTTTCTGATTTTGGCCACTATCGCGCTTTAAAGTTTGCTATCCGAGGGGAAAAACCGATTAAAAACGGTAGTTCTCGTGGATTTCGTTGTGATCAATTTGTTATATTATGCCTGCAAGTTGCAGAGCTTCAGCTGCTTAACGAAGACATCAATAACGAATATTTCACACCGTTGTCATCTCCTAATCATAGCTATGATTGGATTTCTATCACCAACCCTCATCGAGACCTTATTCGCGAATCAATTCATCAAGGTTATCAATGGATGCTCAGTGACAATCGCCCTATCAAAGACTATGCGGATCAATTCTATATTGACTTACCCAGTCGTAAAACTAAACATCAAACAATAACAACGAACATCGCACCGATGATGCTTTTGGTTGCACCGTATTTTATAAGAGCATTACACGAGATTTACCACAGTCGAGTTCCTCTCAATGCCAAAGGTTGCTCGCCATCAACCTTGATCAAATTCCTCACAGATGATGATGGTGGCTCTGGGTTCACACACATCGGTATTATCGTCAAGAAACATCTAGCCGAAAAGTTTTCTGATCATGAGAACATCGACCATGATATCATTGAAAAATTCATCACACCTAGTGAACAGGCCATTGAGTTGGATAGTGAAGGCGATGTGTTCTATACGCAGACACTTCAAAACATTTTATCTCGCTCACAGCCACAAGCACATTCGACACTATCGGTTAGAACGAACTCGATACAAACTATGACATCCTACTTAACTCTGCTCCTCCAACACCATGAACAACTCAATGACACACAACTAGAAGTTATTGTTGCTCGCATAAAGCGTCGACAGTTAAGTGACTCTTGGCAAAATCTGTCATCCAACATACAAACTAGCTTGGGACAACGACTGTTTCGCTTAATCAACAACATTACTTTACAAGTAGAACCCGTGCGCAAGAAAGTTTGCGCGAGAACCCACCATTAAATCGCAATCATCACAGCAACGACACTCATATCAAGGACCTTTAGCGGCAACATTGATACCTATTGTTCGGTCGACCCAATCGCGTAGGCACCTGTAGCATAAAGAGAATAACGCATTAGTGCCATGGATTATTGGTATCGTTAAAGCCGATTCATCAGCCATCGATTCATTCGCTCTTTTCCAATTCAAACTATGACGATCAATTTTTGATTCAGTGATTTAACAAGTGATAGTAACTATTCAAAAAATCCATTAGCAGTTAGCTGTGGAAAAGGTAGTTAATTCCATCGCCAGTATCCTTATCATTTGTTCTTGACGGTTACACTCAGATGCAATAAACCCTGTCAAACTTGGTTTTTTTCATAAAAAACCTCAAATTAAAATAATCATATATCTCACTGATTAATCTTGAAATATTTTATGTTCGTGGACAGATTTAAGCATTTATTAACATCGCATGTTTTTTTCTCGTCAATAATAAAGTATGAACAAAAAGAGAGATAATAGACTATGAAATATTTATTAACATTATTAGTCGCGGTAGGCATCATGGGAGGAATGGTAATGGCCCAACCTGATGAACCAACAACCGGAGCTTGTAAGGATAACGGGCAAATTCAGGTGTGTGACTATTACTGACAGAATGAATAACGAAAAAAAATCTGAAAAAATTGATCGCAAGCCCCGATGATCAGACTAATAGTCGCTCAATTCTCCCCGCTTTATCGAGCGACAATACACTAACTGTCTTGGCGGTAAAGAAGCCAATTGGATAGCCGCTCCCCCTTGGTAAAAGGAGGAGTGCGATGGTTAATAGTAGAAAAAAAGCTAATAAAAATGACGAACATTGATAATCGCATGGGTATAACTGATGTGACGCTTACAGTAAGTCAGCACATGGTGTAGCCAACTAGCGTACAATACCGCGCTTTGACGACTGAATAAAATCACACAACAACTGCACCTCGGGTGACGTCTTAGCCTGCTCAGATAGGATATCTAACGCCTCAGCTAATGGACGATTTTCTTGATACACAGAACGATAAGCCCGCTTGAGGTGTCGCAATGTTTCCATAGAGAAACCTGCTCGCTTTAATCCAACCGTGTTTAAACCAGAAGGACGACCAGGGTTATAGACCACCAATAAAAAGGGTGGAACATCTTGAACTACTTTTGCTGCACGTGATAGAAAACTATAACTCCCCACTCGACAAAATTGATGCAACGCCACGAAGCCACCAATCATGGCATGATCATCAATCACACAATGTCCAGCTAATGTGGCATTGTTCATAAACATCACATGATCACCAATCTGGCAGTCATGAGCAATATGGGTGTAGGCAAACAAGTGACAATGATTTCCAACACGCGTGACCTTATCGTCTTTGGTGGATGCACGATGGATTGAGGTGTACTCACGAATGACGGTATGATGCCCAATCTCAAGCCAGGTTTCCTCTCCTTGATAGGTGATATCCTGTGGATCTCCACCAATCAAAGTGTGTGAGTGAATCGTTGTATCATGGCCAATACGTGTATGTTGTTGCACCACCACATGTGAGGCAATACGCACCCGCTCTTCAATCACAACCTCTGGACCAATCACAGTCCACGGCCCAATGTCCACATGCTCTGCTATCGTTGCTGAAGGATGTATCTGTGCAAGATCACTGATCATCATGAGACCCCATGCATATTAGTTATTCATTAATAATTAAAAACTCTGCCTCACAGACAATGTTACCATCCACTAAAGCACGGCCCTTAAATTTAAACAGTTTTCTTCGATGCCTCACCAGTTCCACTTCCATGCGTAATTGATCACCCGGTCGAACCATTTTCTTAAAGCGTGCATTATCAATACCGGCAAAGTAAAACATATCCGTTTCTGGATTGGGCGTGGTCACACCCAGTATATGATAGGTTAAGATCCCCGATAGTTGCGCTAAAGACTCCACTATTAAGACACCAGGCATGATGGGTTTACTGGGAAAGTGTCCACGAAAAAATGGCTCATTGATTGAAACGTTTTTAATACCCACAACCGCATCTTCAGTCAGTGAAATTACCTTATCCAAGAATAAAAATGGATCACGGTGCGGAAGGAAGTGCCTAACTTGATCATTGTCCATTGTTATCATTGTGTAACCTCTCTAATTGTTTAATACGTTTTACCCAATCATTTAGCTGGTGCAATCGTGCGACCGTTTTACGCCAATGTAAATTTTCAAATAGCCCTGTCCCAGATGAATATATTCCGGGTTTCTTAATCGAGTTAGTCACACCCGACATTGCTGTTAATACCACGTTATCTGTAATGGAAAGATGCCCACCGATTCCACACGCACCGCCAATCATACAATGTTGACCAATTGTGACACTACCCGCTATACCGGTACAACCGGCAACAGCTGTGTGTTCGCCAATACGAACGTTATGCCCAATTTGAATTTGATTATCTAATTTTACCCCTGACTCAATAACCGTATCGTCAATGGCACCGCGATCAATGGTCGTATTTGCACCAATAGAAACATCATCACCAATCACTACACCACCCAATTGAGGGATGGGCTGCCATTGTCCTTTCGAATCGAGCACATGCCCGAATCCATCAGCTCCTAACACAGCACCGCTGTGAATAATAACACGATCACCGAGACACACATCGTGATAAAGACTAACTTGGCTATGTATTTGGCAATCCTCACCAATCTGACAACGGTCACCAATAATGACGCCCGGATGAAGAATCGCATTAGATCCAATCACAACATTTTCACCAATCACACAACGAGGACCGATTTTTGCAGTGGCATCAATCGAAGCTGATGTCGCGACTACAGCATGGTGTGATATTCCAGGAGCAACCTGAGTCGATAGAGGTGCGAACAACAAGGCTATCTGTGCATATGCCATTTCAGGGTGATCAACGACGAGAGCAGGCACAGGAGACTCTGACTCAAGCTCTTTAGAGATAATCACACAACTGGCACGAGTCGACATCAATGTTTTAAGATGTGCGCGTGAGACTATGAAGGAGAGCTGTCCCTTATCAGCTGACCCTAACGCCGCGATAGAAGTAATTTCCTCAGGGCAATGACCAACGACATAACCATTCACATGTTGAGCCAATTGATCCACTGAAAAACTCGGCATAGATTCTCCTAAATCTTGAAAAAGATAACACAACAGCAGATAAAAAAACGCCTTCATTAAAGAAGGCGCAAATCATTCGACGTATTTTTTTACATAGAATCGATGACTTTCTGAGTAATATCCGAACCCTCTGCCACATAAATAGCACTTCTTTGTGGAAGGACTAACTCCATCCCCTGTTTCTTAGCAACTTTTTGAGCTGCAGCCTTTACGTCTGCCATAAATTCATCCATTTTTTTATTTTGCTCTTCTGATATTTCAGCTTGAACTTTACTCTGCAGATCACGCAAAGAGGACTGCTCATCAGCAATTTTCTTTTGTAATGCATCTAGGTCCTTTTTATTCATGACTGTCTGATTTTTCTGATACTTCTGAACATCAGCACGTAAAGTTTTTCCCATCTCAAGAACTTTGGTTCTATCTGGGCCGAACTTTTTTTCCATTTCAGCTTTAATTGCTTTAGCTTGTGGGGAATCAGTCACAACCTTTTCCATATCCACAGTGCCAACACTCAGAGCGACAACATTAACCGATAATAACATCGCAGCACTCACTGCAGCTAAACTCACTATTTTTTTCATACCCTTCTCCTTTTAGTTAAATAGTCTATTTACTGAAACCCATCAGCACGTATCAAATAGCTGCGCTAGCACTAAATGTAAACGGTTGCGTTAGATCACCCGATTGCTTGTTTAGTGGGTACGCCAAGCTAAAATTAAGTGGCATAAAAGTTCTCCATTGAACCATAACTCCTGCTGTGACACGTAAATTTTTCAATTGTATCGACTCTTGTGTCACGGTACCGTCAATATCAGGGCTAGTCGATTCTGTTTCAAGATCATAAGTTTGAAAAATATTCCCCGCATCTAACGTGAGTAGTGTGCGAACGTTGTCTGGAAATGGGTTAGGAAAAATCATGTTCAAACCACCAATAATTTCTACGTTTCCACCAAGAGAAGACGTATAAGGGCCGTCAGTTGTACCATCAGAGTTAATTTCCGTGTACTTATAATAAGGTCCTAAACCACCAGGCTCATAACCAGGCAAAGTTTCAATACCACCCGCATATAAATTATCAAAGAAAGGCAACTGGTCATTACTACCATAACCGTCTCCAAAAGCTAACGTAGTATGAGGATTCATAATGAAACCATGGCCAACAGGTAAATACCAAGAGGCCTTATAACGTAATAAATAGTAAGGCAGACTGGAATCTAATACAGGCAAACTAACCGTAGCACCAAAACTCTGAGAGCCACCCTCTGTTGGAAAAAATGAGCGATTACGACCGTCGAAAGATAGGCCTGCTATCAAATTAAACTCGTTATAGGGAGGCTCATTATCATCAACAAATTGCTGAACACTGGGTGACACAGTATTAGGGAGCGTACCAATATCAACGTACTTGTATGCACCGCCCCAAGATAGCTTTGTATTCTCGCTAATGGGCATGGAGTAATTGACACCAGCGGTGTATTGGTCCATGTCGTACGTATCTAAGTCAACATCAGATGGATCATAATGAGCAATGCTGAGGTTAAAACCACGACTGATACCATTGATTGAGTAAAAAGGATTGACATAACTGTAACTGTAGCGCGAAGAGTAGTCACTTTTCTGAAAAGACAATGAAACTAACCTGCCTGAACCTAAAAAGTTTGGCTCAGATAAACTCACACCGTATAAAAGGCCATCGACATCTGAAAATCCAACACTTAAAGATGCAGACCCTGCCTTCACTTCTTCCATACTGTAATCTAAATCGACTTGATCACTGTCGCCTTTCACTGGTACTGTCTTCACCTTCACATTCTTAAGGTAGGGTAACAAAGCGATCTTACGCTTAGATTCATTCACAGCTTCTAGTGAAAATGGTGCTCCTTCGTATTGTCGCAACTGATAACGCAACACACTATCCTGTGTCATGGTATTACCAGAAAACCCAACGTGTCTAACGTAAGTCAAACGACCTTTATCAATTGAAAAGGATAAATCTACGGTTTTATTTGTCGTGTTTAAAGTCGGCACTACGTGCACTTTTGGAAATGCGTATCCCTGATCAGCGTACCTATCCCCAATGGATTTATTTATAGCAATCACTTTAGCACGAGAAAACACGTCGCCAGAGTTTAACGTAATTAATCGAGACAATTTGGGATCATTTTGGATCGCCTGACTTATTTTGATCTTACCAATGCTAAATACAGAACCCGGCGAAACAGACACGGTAATACTGACAGCTTTGTGATCGTCAGTCATGTGAACATCTTTTGACAACAATCGATACTGTAAATATCCGCGGTTAAGAAAAAATGCTTTCAACTGTTCAAGGTCTTGATTGAGTTGCTGTTCAGAATAACGATCTTTGTGTGATAAAAATGTGGTGAGTCCTGGTGTTGTCAATGTAAAATTCTGTTTCAGCTGTCGCTGTGAAAATTGTGGAGCACCTTTTATTACAATTTTTTTGATAACTGCTACTGGCCCCTCATGGACTGTAATCGCCAAAGAAACACGATGATTTGAAAGCTGTTTAGTTTTTAGATCAACCGTTGCAGCATGTCGCCCCAGCATGGCGTATTGAAGCTTTAACCCTTCGATGAACTGATTAATCCTAGCCGGATCATAAAAAGCGCCTTCTTCAATCTGGGCTTGCTTTAAAACGGGAGCTAATTGCTTTTTAGTGATTGATTTATTACCCGACACGGTTAATATGCCGATGGTAGGCCTTTCAGCTACTTTAATAATAACCATCGAGCCCTCTGTGCTCACCTGAATATTGTCGAAGTAACCCAAACGATAAAGGGTTGTAATAATTTTTCCACTGCTAGTATCTGTGAAGGTATTCCCTACACTGACAGGCACGTAACTGAGCACTGTGGATTTTGATAAATGGTGTAAACCTTGGACCTGAATACTTTTAATGACAAATGATTCAGCCCATGCTGCTTGAGACATCCCGCACAGTAAAAGTGTTACTACGACCATTTGTTTTAACGACTTAAAAAAACGCCTCATGCCCAAGCCCTAACTCGATAAAGTCCAGCATTATAACTCAGCTCTATAAACAGACCTAGCATTAATTGCAGGAAAAATTGATCTGTAAAAAAGTTGCTATTTTTTAGTGCAAATTTCTATGGCACGTGTCCTTAAATGAACTAATATGCACACTCACGAGGTCGCTTAGACACGTGTCCTAACACGACTTGATATGCATACTCACGAGCTCGCTTATCTAAAACCAAAGCCTCATCCAACCCACTGAGATAAACTGAATTAATGGACTGTAATACTGCATCAACAATCTCTGCAATGTTCAGATATGTAACGCGACCTTCGAGAAAAGCTTGGACAGCGACCTCATTAGCTGCATTGAGAACTATGGTGGCACTAATTCCAGTCTGTAAAGCATCGTAGGCTAATTGCAAACATGGGAATCGCGACACATCCATTGGTAAAAAATCCATAGAACCGATACTAGCTAGATCTAGTCCATTGACCCCGGTCTTAACTCTATCAGGCCACGATAAAGCATAGCCGATTGGAATCCGCATATCAGACTCGCCGAGCTGGGCTAATAATGAACCGTCTTTATAGCGCACCAAAGAGTGAATAACACTTTGAGGATGAATCACGACTTCAATCTTATCTAAGGGCATCGCAAATAACCAATGCGCCTCTATCACTTCCAAACCCTTATTCATCATTGTGGCAGAATCGATCGAAATCTTAGGACCCATTGACCAGTTAGGGTGCGCTAAAGCTTGCTCTAAAGTGACTGTTTGTAAATCTGCTAATGGTAACTCTCTAAAAGGACCTCCTGATGCGGTCAACACGATAGACTCCACATCATCGAGAGGGTCGCCGACGCAATAATCGTCGGGCAATGACTGAAAAATGGCATTATGCTCACTATCAACTGGCAACAAAAGACCTCCACCAGAGCGCGCTGCCTCCATCATCCAAGGCCCCCCCATCACCAAAGACTCTTTATTGGCTAATAGGACTTTTTTTCCTGCAATGAGTGCAGCCATAGTGGGTAATATGCCTGAGGCACCCACCATAGCAGACATAACGATATCAACCTCGGATGCCGCAGCAACTTCCTCAAGTGCTTGCAAACCAGTTAATACGCTCACAGATGAGTCGTGACCTAAACGCTGCCTTAGCTCCAAAGCCGACGATTCATTAACCATCACGGCATAACGTGGCTGGTGTTTAACGCACAAGTGATACAGCCGATCAACATTTTGATGTGCACATAACGCATAAGCCTGAAACTCGCCAGGGTGTAAGTCCATGACAGCCAAAGTTTGTTGACCTATGGAGCCGGTTGCACCCAAAATCGTCACTTGCTTAAGTGTCATCAAGTACTCCAGAGATTAAAAAAAACCGTTGCTAATGCAAATATCAATAAAGCTGGCAATAAACTATCGATACGATCCAGAATACCACCATGACCGGGGAAAAAAGTACCTGTGTCTTTCACGCCAGCTAAGCGCTTCAGAAAACTGACAGATAAGTCGCCAAAAATACTCATCAATGCAACGAGCAAAGACACCATTGCAAAACTCAGCCGATGGCCCGAAAGACCCGGTAAGAAAAAAGCGGCAACTATCACTAACACTAAAACCGCCACCATGCCACCGAAGAGACCCTCCCACGTTTTTTTCGGACTAACACGAGAGGCTAATGGTGTACTTCCTGCAGCCCTGCCGACAAAGTACGCAGCTGAATCTACCGTCCAGGCGACAAGACAAACATACAGTAACCAAATCGGTCCTGCATGCGGATTAATTTTGAGTATTGTAAACGACAACCAACCTGAACTGAGAATAATCCAACCCATTACCGCTCGAAGCACATGACTATCTATACCACAAACATTGAGTGACCTATTGTACGTGACCACTGCTATAAAGAGCCATAGCCATACAAAAAGACTCAGACACAATAACGCACAAGCAGCCCACATAAAGTATGCCGATAACATGCATGTCAAGATAATGGCAAGACTAAAGAATAGTTTAAATAACCGCGAAGAAACGCCGACTAAAAGCGTCCACTCGTGTGCTGCAAGCAACATAAATATCAAGACAATCAGTGAAAAAGAAAAAGCTGGCACCTTAAAAATAGCCAACCACACTAACGGTATTGCAACACACGCTGTGAGTAATCGTTTTTTAAGCACATTTATCTCCTACTTGCTCCTCTGTCTTTCCATACTTGCGTAAACGCTTCTGAAAAGAAATAACTGCACTCTCAAAATTGGCTTCGTCAAAGTCCGGCCATAATGTCTCTGTAAAATATAATTCTGAATAAGCTGACTGCCACAACAAGAAATTACTTAATCGCAATTCACCGCTGGTTCTGATCAACAAATCCAATGGCGGAAGATTATGAAGCGCAACTCGAGAACTCAATGAGGCTTCATCAATTTGATCAATCGTTAATTGATGCTCCAAAACAGCTTGAGCAATTTCTCGACTCGCTTGAACAAGATCCCATTGACCACTGTAGTTAATCGCAAGAACAAGGTGAAGACCTGGATTTTTTGAAGTGAGCTCTTGAATCATACTCATCGAACGCTGAACTTCTTTAGGGAGGACTTCATGAGAGCCAATGAAAGAAACTCTGATACCCTTTTCGTGAAGCTCACTGGCGTGCTGCCTAAGCTGTTTAACAAATAGCGACATCAAATGACTGAGTTCATCACTAGGGCGACGCGTATAATTTTCTGCACTCAATGCAAATAAGGTCAGCACCTCAATGTTTGAACGGACAGCAAACTGAATAGCCTTTTTGACAGACTGTACACCAGCAATGTGGCCTGATGATCGCGGCAATAATCGTTTTTTTGCCCAACGCCCGTTACCATCCATAATGATGGCTACGTGTTTGGGCATCTTATCTTTTCGCATCAGGACTCACTCCTGGAATTAAATCAATGGCTACAAAAGACAATTACACTTCCATTAAGTCTTTTTCTTTGTCTTCGGCAATACTATCGATTTTTGCAATAAAATCATCCGTTTGTTTTTGAATTCGCTCACCTGAACGACGCACATCATCTTCAGTAATCTCTTTTTCCTTCTCGAGCTCTTTAAATGTTTGGTTAGCTTCACGACGAATATTTCGGATTGCGACTCGTGCTTTCTCAACTTCTTCACGCACAAGTTTCACTAACCCTCTTCGACGCTCTTCTGTCAAAGGTGGAAGAGGAACACGAATAACTGTTCCAGCAGAGCTAGGATTCAAACCCAAATCCGATGTCATGATAGCCTTCTCAATATCAGCAACTAAGTTTTTTTCCCATGGGGTGACCACAAGCATTCGGGCACTCTCCACTGAAATATTAGCAACCTGACTTAAGGGAGTAGCAGAACCGTAATAATCGATGGTTAAATGCTCTAGAACTGATGGATGAGCGCGACCCGTCCTTAACTTAGATAGCCCATGAGATAATGCTTCCACACTTTTATTCATCCGATCTTTAGCATCCGTCATTACATCATCAATCATGCCCTTACTCCTAATTCGTTACTAAAGTTCCTTCTGGCTCACCCATTACCACACGTAACAAGGCACCTGGTTTCTTCATATTGAACACACGGATAGCCATTCCGTGATCTCGACACTGACAAAAAGCCGATAAATCCATCACAGCCAACTCTTTATCTAGCGCTTCCTGATAAGACAAAGTATCGTACAAAGTAGCATCCGGCGTCGTGGCGGGGTCAGCTGAAAAAACACCGTCCACATTGGTTGCTTTGAGAATAACATCTGCTTCAATTTCAATCCCACGCAAACTGGCAGCAGAATCGGTCGTCACTAAAGGGTTTCCCGTTCCTCCAGCAAAAATGACAATACGCCCCTGATTTAGATGATGGATAGCCTTTCGACAGTTGAAGTGGTCAACAATCCCGCTCATGGGTATCGCCGACAATATCCTAACAGGAAGGTTTTGACGCTCGAAGGCATCTCTCAGAGATAAAGCATTCATCAAGGTCGCCAACATCCCCATGTAATCTCCGGTAATGCGACTAATGCCAATTTCAGACAAAGCCGCACCACGAAAGAAGTTACCACCACCGACAACTATAGCAACCTGGACGCCAAGGGCTTGCACTTCTAGAATCTCTGAAACCATACGATCCAAGGTTGCTGGCTCAATGGCTGAGACCCCACCACCCATCAATGCCTCGCCACTCATTTTGAGCAATATGCGTGCATAAGCTGGTTGCTGTGTTGACATGATGATTAACTCCCTGCTACTTGAGCTTTCACCTCTTCTGCGAAATCCACTGTCTCTTTCTCAATGCCTTCACCAACTTCAAAACGCACGTATTGGGCAATGCTAGCATCTGCGGATTTAAGCAATTGAGCGATTGTTTGATCTGGGTCTTTGACAAAAGGTTGACTTACCAGACAAATTTCTTTCAGAAACTTACTGACTCTTCCTTGCACCATTTTCTCGATAATGTTGTCTGGCTTACCTGATTCTTTTGCTTGTTCAACAAAAATAGTTTTTTCTTTTTCAATCAGAGCGGCATCGACACCACTTTCATCAATAGCCTGAGGATTTGAAGCGGCTATGTGCATGGCGACATCTTTTGCTAACTCAGCGTTCGCCTGGGTCAAATCCACCAACACACCAATGCGAGTACCGTGATTGTAAGACCCTACAATACCCGTCGATGTCATTAGCTGACAGCGGCGCACTTTTACGTTCTCACCGATTTTATTGATGAGACCCTCTCGTTGCTGCTCAAAAGTTTCGGTACTGTCTGAAGACGCTGGGAGGGCCATTAGAGCCTCAACCGAAGTCACACCAGCCTCCAGACCTTTTCGGGCCAGTTGATGAGAAAACTGAAGAAAGTTGGAGTCGCGTGCAACAAAATCAGTTTCACAGTTCACTTCAATCATCATAGCGGACAGACCGTCATCACTGAGCTCAGTCACCACAATACCTTCTGCAGCAATTTTGCTGGCGCGTTTAGCCGCTTTCGCTTGTCCGCGTGTACGCATAATATCGATCGCATTCTCAAGACTGCCTTCAGCCTCTGTCAATGCTTTCTTACATTCCATCATTCCTGCGCCTGTCATTTCACGCAGTTCTTTAACCATTTGTGCTGTAATTGTTACCATGATTGATTCCTCTTGTCGTCTAGCCCCTGGTAACCTAATCCAACTCATCGCGGATAGCGATCAACCAGAGGCTATTTATTACCGATTATTCTTCTGATTTTGTCGCAGCTTTCTTAGCAGCCGGCTTTTTTGCTACTGCTTTTTTTGCCGTCGGTTTTTTTGCCGCTACTTTTTTTGCTGCTGGCTTCTTAGCTGCAGGCTTCTTAGCTGTTGCTTTAACCGTAGACTTAGTCTCTGCATCGCCCGCTTTAGCTTCCGGAGCTTTTTTGGCAACCTTTCTAACCACTTTCTTTTTTGCTTCCGCTGGAGCTTCAGGAACGATTACTTCAGGCTCAGCGACCTCTTTAATGACGACCTTCTTAGCCTTGACTGGTGCTGCGACCTCTTTTACTGGTTTGATTTCTTCTAGCTGCATGGAACCACGTGTTTCGATAATTAAATTCGCCGCTGACTGACAATAAAAACGAATGGCACGATAGGCGTCGTCATTACCAGGAACAACGTAGTCGACATTATCAGGACTCGAGTTAGTATCGACAATACCAATTACAGGAATACCTAGACGATTCGCTTCACGAATAGCAATTTTTTCATTATTCACATCAATGACAAACAAAGCATCCGGTAACGAACCCATATTTTTGATACCCGACAAACAGTTTGAAAGCTTGTCTTTTTCACGCAGCAGATTTAATACTTCTTTTTTCGTATACCCTTTGATCTGGCTCTGTTCGAACAAAGATTCTAACTCTTTGAGACGCTTGATCGAAAGACGAATCGTTTTATAGTTAGTCAGCATGCCGCCCAACCAGCGATGATCAACATACGGCATACCACAGCGGGTAGCTTCCTCACGAACCACTTCACACGCAGATTGTTTTGTACCTACAAATAAAATCTTTCCACGATTTTTGATAGTATTCTCGATGAAACTTAGAGCATCACGAAACATAGGCAGTGAATGTTCTAGGTTGATGATATGAAGCTTTTGGTGGCTAGACCAAATGTACTGCTTCATTTTTGGGTTCCAATAACGGGTTTTGTGTCCAAAATGCACACCAGCTTCTAACATCTGGCGCATAGAAATATTTTGCAAGCTCATTGCGATTCTCCGGGTTAGTTATGCATTATTGCAACTTCCACATGCCCCGCCACCTGACCAGCCTCATGCTTTTGCAAGAACCAGCACCCCAGATAACGTTAGGACTTGTGTGTCTAAATTCCATGAAATGACAGCCAAATGGTTGCCAATCACAGCGATGCTTTATACCATACAACCTCCCGAACAACAACAAGATTCCTTATGGCTATTCACCTAAAATCCCAAGAAGACCTGAATGCGATGCGCATTGCTGGAAAACTCGCCGCTGATGTTCTGGAGATGATAGAGCCACACGTTCAACCCGGAGTCACTACACAAGCACTCAACGATCTATGTCATCGCTATATCACCGAAGAACAACAAGCTATACCCGCACCCCTCAACTATCGAGGTTTCCCCCGCTCGGTTTGCACATCTGTCAACCATGTTGTTTGTCACGGCATTCCAAATGAAAAACCCCTAAAAAGCGGAGATATAGTCAACATTGACGTCACAGTTATAAAAGACGGATGGCATGGAGACACCAGTAAAATGTTTATTGTCGGAAAAGTAGCCCCTTACGTTCAGCGCCTGATTGATATCACGCAAGAATGCCTCTACCTTGGAATCAACATGGTAAAACCAGGAGTGCAACTTGGTGACATTGGGGCTGCTATTCAAGCACATGCAGAAAAAAATCGCTTCAGTATTGTTCGCGAATACTGTGGTCACGGCATTGGTACCACCTTTCACGAAGACGCCATCCAGGTGTTACACTATGGCAAGCCAGGCACAGGATTAACCCTTCAGGAGGGCATGACCTTTACCATTGAGCCAATGGTAAACCTTGGGAAACGTCATGTAAAACTACTCAACGATGACTGGACCGTTATCACAAAAGACCGCAAACTCTCAGCGCAATGGGAGCACACACTAGCGGTCACACCAACCGGCGTAGAAGTGCTTACTCAGCGCAGCGAGGAAAACTTCTCAGTGACATGACCTATTAGCTTGCTGTCATTCATCCCAAATGGAGTTAACACTATAGGGTGAACCTGGCAAGGCAAAAAAATGTCCTGACACCAAACGATAGTCTCGATCAATGGCCGCTATCGCATCCATTACCTCTTGTGACAACACGACGTCAGCAGAATCTAAGTTTTCAATTAGTCGACCAGCGTGAGAAGACTTGGGAATAACCGACCACCCACGTTGCTGTAGCCAAGCCAATATCAACTGAGCAGACGTTATGCCCATCTGAGCCGCCAAACGCGCAACTATCGAATCACGTAACACTACCGGCTCATCTACCTGCTTAATAACATCAGGACGATCACCTGAACCCAGGGGCGAATAGGCAGTTAGGTGAATATTATACCGATGACAAGCCGTATAAAGCTCCTGCTGCTGCAAGTAGGGATGGCACTCCACCTGATTAACCGCTGGTATACTATTGGCAGATTGACACAATTGCTCAATTTTTTGAGCTGAAAAATTAGAAACACCAATATGACGAACACACTCCCGCGGCAATGCCTCCATTGCTCGCCAAGTATCGATTAAGGGTAACTCCTCTAAAGCAATGAAATCCTGACCCGAACGTGCATGATCAAAACCTAATTCCTCCCTCATAGCAACAGGCCAATGCATAAGGTAAAGATCGAGATAATCCAGCCCTAACTCTTTTAAGGTTAACTCCAGTGCTGGCAATACAGCATCTGGCGCATGCGATGTATTCCACAGCTTTGAGGTAATCCATAATTCTTCTCTGGCAACATCCCCAGCTTGAATAGCATCTTGCAAAGCTCGGCCAACAGCCTCTTGATTCATGTAAATAGGCGCACAATCTATGTGACGATAACCACATGTAATGGCTTGCCGAACGACATCATACACTTTTGCTGTTTTGGTTTTCCATGTACCCAAACCCAGGGCTGGCATCTCAAAACCTGATTGTAAGGTAACCATTCTCATCTTTTTCACCTCCTACAAAAACACAAAAAAACTACGATATCCCTGTAGGGGTAATCACTCAAGTAAAACCAACCAGCTCATTGTGAGCGGGACTGCCTCGTTGGCAGTTCAACATTCTCAGTATTGCTGATGACCTCTAAACCAGACTCTAAAGTGGTTTGGTGTGACACCATATCGCCTGGCTTGTCCACGGATTTACGCTGCCGGAATAACGATTGCGACAACCATCCTTTAGAGAAAGCCAAACCAGTCGCCCCAGAAAAACCCAACTGCATCATTAACCCAGCGAAATGACCAACATGTGGATGTGGAACCCATCGAGTAAGACAAGATAACAAGAAGCAACTCATACAGACCATACTTAGATTACTGACAGATTTCATCGTAGAGTCTGATGATGGTTTTATGGGTATCTGTGAATTTTCATTGGCAGCATCTTTTGCCGATTTCTTCTGCGCAAATAATTTATCGTTGATAACATCAAGTTCATGCATGCCTTTTTTTATTTCTTTATGCAACGTTTGCATCAAGCTCATCACAGAGACCTGGCGCTGACGCCCACCCCAGAGTTTTTCCCAAAAACTCAGATCTTCATGTCGTGACATCCAACACTGACATTGCATCAGTAATTCACTCAGCTTATTCAACCGGTTGATAAAAAACTGCGCCTTATCCTGACCGTCCTCTAAAGACCGCGCGGCAATTTGATGAGCCTCTAACTCCAGTCGATACACGTGGGGCAACATCCAACCCATGAAACGATAGACCCATGACTGACTCACTGGTGATTGACCAACTGTCCACTGTGCTAGGTCCTGATGACTATTTCTCTCTTGGAGAACCTGAACCACAGGCTCGATCAATGCAGCCTCTTCTTTAACTCTCAAGACATCCCCATTGCCACCATTGCGCCCTTGTTTCTTCAAGCCAATCGGTGCAAAACAAACCAGTGAGTGCCATAGCAGATTCTTCTCTGTATTCAGATCCAGTGGTGAGTCTTTGAACTGTTCCTCCAAATCTAGATTGTAGCTTAACACCACATCGGACCTAACTCCGCCTGAAGAAAACAGGCCAATGCCCTCACAAAGCTGAGATACGATAGCGGCTTTCGCCTCTGATAAGTGAACCGCTGCACCGATGTGTTTTTGAATCCGTTCGTATTCATCGTAAACATCGTCCTGCGTGAACTCATCACCTTTTTGATCTCTAAGGCCAAGGATCAAACACATGTGCAACTGTCTTACAGCTTTTAAAAAAGTTTTTTGACTTGAGATATTTGATGTTACCTCTAAAGCACACTGTTGCGCACGTCGCCAATAATCGACTAGCTGACTATCTTGCCGCTTGGCCCGCGCGAGATAAGCATCACGAAGATAGGCATGGAACAACTCAGGATGCTCTGCCTTTTGCGCCAATTGGGCAATTATCCATGAGTTAGTGGACACGGGCGAAAATTCATCTGGTTCGGCTTCACCTAGGTGTACTAAGAACTCTTCTGGCAGTGCACGATAAGCCCTATCCATGAGACTTGCGCAATAGCCAGCCAACCATTGCATATGCACACTGTCTTTTGGGAGCTCGCTATAGATAAAATCATCCAAAGCTTCTTCACTTGAGCCTGCAAGTTCTGCTATCCGTTGACGAATTGAGGGCTGTAAAACACCTTTTTCATCAAATAACGCAATCATGCCTTCAGCAATACAGGCGTCTAACCACTCCTGACGATTCAGCTGATTTTGACAAGCAAACTCAAACTCAAACACTAGCGGTGAAGAGGGCAAATGAGATACATGATCTACCCATCGAGAATGCATCGAAAGTGGGTTACATTCCACAACAGCTGACTTTGCTTTTAATCGACGAAAGAAATTAATGGTATCTTGAGTCAAGTAATCTGCAATTCGTATCATACGCCCCCCAAAAAGATCACTTTTACCTGTCATTATCGTTTTTCAGTATAGAGTAACCACACAGGATCTTCCTAGAATTCAGAAAGATAATGTTTTCTTAAGGAAAAAGGCCCTGAGACAAGGCTGGCTAACCTACCGGGGCAATTGCGACACATCCAACAGACTCGCCTGCTCTAGTAGCTCAGTCAGGGCTGACTGCGTTAATGCCCCGGTCTCCATACAGACCACCACACTGTTGCGTATAATCATAGTAGCGGGCACTGAACGCACCTGAAACTCTTCAGCTAACCCAAACTCTTCTTCGATATCAATTTGTGCAAACGTAAAATTTGGAAATGCTTTTTCACACGCTGCTAAAACCTGCTCGTAAGCTTTACAAGGACCACACCAAGCAGCAGAAAATTCAATTAACAGACACTCTGTACTATGCACGACTTCATCAAAATTAGACTCTGTTAAAAACAACATTAACGTACTCCCTTATTATTCAAACGTTGTGCTCACACTTCGTTTGACTCATCAGCAGAGAGAGACAAACCCATATCAGACATAGCAGCTTGAATACGCCCCCTCACCTGATCAACAGCACCCATTCCATCAATGGGCAAATAAGCACATGTTGATTGATCTGCTTCACTCACCTGGCGATAAAACTTCACAAGTGGTGCTGTCTGCCTGGCGTAAACCTGTAATCGATGCCTCACGGTCGCTTCTTGATCATCATCACGCTGTATTAAAGACTCACCCGTCTCATCATCCAGACCTGGCAGCTTAGGTGGATTATGGATAACATGGTAGACACGCCCAGAAGCCGCATGCACACGACGACCTGACATACGCTCCACAATATCCTCATCAGGGACCTGCATCTCAATAACGCAATCGACCTCAACACCAGCATCTTGCAACGCCTTAGCCTGGGCTAAGGTACGTGGAAAACCGTCGAGCAACACACCCGATTGACAGTCTGGTTGCGCCAAACGATCTTTCACTAGCTGAACAACAATTTCGTCAGACACCAATGAACCACTCTTCATGATTGCTTCAACCTCTCGTCCTAAGCGAGTCTGCGCCTTTACGGCCGCACGCAGAATATCTCCCGTAGCAACTTGTGGTAAGGATAACTGCTGACTCAGCAACTGTGCCTGCGTGCCTTTTCCAGCCCCTGGCGGCCCCAGTAAGATAATACGCATACGACAACTCCTTGAACAAACATAATATGGATAGAAGCATTTAATACCCGATTATTGAGAGCCTGTCTAGTCAAAAGAACCGGCACCCTAACCATCAATCAACCTTGAATAACCACTGCGACCAACGACAATGCTTTGCTTAAAAGCGTCATTTGCTCCACGAACTGTAAACCTTCCCTGATGCCCCTGAACGAAACCTTGTTGACTGAACCGCAAACACGAAGTTGATTGCAAACCACCGCGCCAAACTAACTGCCAATGATCAACCAAGTGAGAGTCTGCGTAATGAACATTCCCGGTTTCACTGTCAACAATTTCCCAGCCTAAAGACCAATTATTCCCTTGGTCACGGGCACATAAATCCATTGAATGATGCCGACTTACCGACCATAAACGCGCCAATTGAATCGCACGATGTAAACGATGGATTATCACGCGCCCCTCGAATTGTACCATAAGACGAGAGAGGCTCGGCGCAGCTAGGCTCATCAAAATACCTAGCACACACAAGGTGATCATTAACTCAAGAATACTGAACCCTGCCGATGATTTAATCGTCATTTCTCGGACAATTGCTGAGATGGCGTGACTAACCCAGGCCAAATACACACTTCACTCACAGCATTACCCTCGACATGTAATACCTCCATAGGATAACCACCAATACGACAACCCACACTCGACTGAGGGATACTTTCAAGGTATTCCACAATCAAACCACTTAGAGTTCGTGGCCCGTCCGTGGGCAAATCCCAATCCATCTGACGGTTTAACTCACGAAGCGCCATTCGACCATCCACTAAAACACTGCCATTTTTCTGATGTGTGATTTGAAGAGTCTCTTGATCAGCCTCAACAACAAACTCACCAACAATTTCCTCAATAATATCTCGCAAAGTCACCAAACCGACTAAATCACCATACTCATCAACGACCAAACCTACCGACCTTTGCTGGTCCTGGAAATGATACAATTGCCTATTGAGCAAAGCACTCTCAGGAATAAAATAGACTGCCTCACACACTGACAATAAGTCGTCTGCGGTCACTTCAGAGCGCATGAGTAACGATGACACTTTTCGCTGGCTCAACATCCCCTCCACATGATCGATATCACCGCGATAAATCACAAGATGCGCGTGAGGACAATCCATGATTTGCTGTTTGATCGTACTCCAATCATCATCTAAGTCGATACTGTAAATATCACTACGAGGCACTAGGACATCAGCGACTGTTACGCGCTCAAGAGCCAATATACGCAATAACATTTGTTGGTAATTGGGTGCTATTTTTCCAGTAGCGTCCAATACAACACTGCGTAACTCAGCAGCAGACATAGGCTCTACAGCATGCTCTGATACGCGCACTCTTAAACATCGCAAAAGAAAGTTTGCAATAGCACTCACCAAGATCACTAGTGGATAAAATAATTTGAGTAACGCGCCTAAAATGCCCGAGACCGCAAACGCTACTCTTTGTGGGTACAACGCCGCTAACGTTTTTGGTGCCGTCTCAGCAAAAATCAGTATAAAAACCGTCAATAACAATGAGACAAATAGCATATTTAAGTCTGGCAGATATGTAATAGCCCAATAAGTCATCACGGCTGATGCTAATACGTTACAAAAAGTATTCCCTATGAGAATAATGCCCAGCAGTCTATCGGGTCGTTGCAATAGACGACTGACTCGGACAGCACCGGAGTTTCCTTGCTTGGATAAGTGACGCAAACGGTAACGATTAACAGCCATCACACCCGTTTCAGACCCCGAAAAAAAGGCTGATACCATAATCAAAATCACTACTAACGCTAACAACCCGTAAAAACCCACTGCAAACTCCTTCAGTTGATAATGACCAACGATCGATTCTGATATCTTTAGCATAGGTAACCCTGCCGCAGGATGCAATCATTGCTCTTGCGCTAGGACACGCTATAATGCAGCATCTTTTTTGTTGTTTTACCCAGAGAATCGACATGTTCAATCATCTATCAGAGCGCCTTAGTCAACCTTTAAATAGCTTGCGTGGTAACAAAAAAATCACCAGCTCCAACATCAAAGATGCTTTACAAACTGTTCGGAAAGCCCTATTGGAGGCGGATGTCGCATTATCTGTCGTTAAACAATTTATCTCTGACATTGAAACTAAAGCACTTGGACAGACAACAACAAGCCAAGTCAAGGCAGGAGATGCTTTTGTCAAAATCGTATCTGATGAGCTAACCCACCTTTTCGGGGACACTCACAGCGAACTTTCTCTTAACGCTCAACCTCCTGTCGTGATTCTCATGGCAGGATTGCAAGGCTCGGGTAAAACCACTACCGCCGCTAAACTAGCCAAATTTTTGCAAGATAAAGAACAAAAAAAGGTCATGCTAGCGTCTGCTGATGTTTACCGGCCAGCGGCGATTGATCAGCTAGAGACTCTGGCTCAACAGATTAACGCAGAGTTTTTCCCTAGTAACCCCAAGCAAAGTCCAAAAGCTATTGTTAAAGGCGCACTCAAACACGCCAAACAGCAATTTGCTGATGTACTCATTATCGATACCGCAGGTCGTCTCCATGTTGACGACATCTTGATGGAAGAAATTAAAGATATCAGCCAACTTAGCCAACCCACTGAAACACTTTTGGTCGTTGACAGCATGACCGGTCAAGATGCAGCTAACATAGCTAAAACCTTCAACGACACTCTAGAACTCACAGGTGTGATCCTTACGAAAGCAGATGGTGATGCCCGAGGTGGTGCTGCACTGTCGATGCGCATGATCACTGGCAAACCGATTAAATTTCTAGGTGTTGGTGAAAAAATAGATGCTTTAGAAGCCTTCCATCCAGAGCGAATGGTCTCACGTATCCTAGGAATGGGGGATATCGTATCTCTAGTTGAGGAAGCAGAGTCAAAAGTCGATAAAAAAGAAGCTGACAAACTGGCCAAAAAACTACAAAAAGGGAAACGCTTTGACTTCAATGATTTTCTAGCACAACTGGCTCAAATGAAAAAAATGGGCGGCATGCAATCGATGATGGGAAAATTACCGGGAATGGGAAAAATGCCACAAGCGGCAAAAGACATGATGGATGAAAAGCTCCTGACTAAAATGGAAGCTATCATCCAGTCCATGACCCCTCAAGAAAGAAGCTTTCCAGCTGTGTTAAACGGCTCCCGAAAAAAACGTATCACTGCTGGCTCTGGCACGACTCTGCAAGATATCAACAAGCTCACCAAACAATTTACGCAAATGCAAAAAATGATCAAACGTTTTAAAGGCAATAAAATGCAAAAACGCCTAAAACATCTCGAAGGGCAACTACCTCCAGATATGATAGACAAACTCCCCCCCATGGGATAACAGATCGTTCCATGCGAAACCGATAATCCTTCCAATATGAATAAAATGTGCGTAGAATGGCGCAACTTAGCACTTGATGCACACAAAACTATAGATTCAAATGAGGTAAGAAAACACCATGGTCGTTATTCGTTTAGCTCGCAAGGGAGCGAAAAAAAATCCTTTTTATCATATTGTTGCCGCCGACTCTCGCTACTCACGCGATGGCCGTTACATCGAGCAATTGGGCTACTTTAACCCAACTGCTCGTGGCAGCGAAACACGTCTTGAATTCCATCAGGAACGTGTTGATCACTGGATTAAGCAAGGCGCTCAACCTACTGACCGCGTCAAGAGCTTAATGAAAGAACTCAAAAAAGGTGCTCGCCCATCAGCTATCCCAATGGCTGAATATAAGCAAGCTCAAATGGAAGTATCCGCTAAAGCTGCAAAAAGCGCTGCTGCTGCCGCTGCGTCTAACGACGACGAAGTTAGCGACGCCGCCTAATCCCGTTCAGAGCCAACCATCATGACCCAACGCATTATTCTGGGGCGTATTGGAGCCCCACAAGGTATCCATGGTTGGCTTCGAATCACTTCGCATACATCACCACCGACCAATATCCTAAATTATACTACCTGGCAAATTAAACGCGGCCAAGCATGGTCATCTTTGTCACCTGAGGAAACAAAAACTCAAGGCAACAAATTACTAGTCAAACTCCCTGACTGTGACTCTCCAGAAGTGGCCAAGCAATGGACCAATACCCTCATTGCCATTTATCAAAACGAACTACCCAAACTACCCGAAGACGAATTCTACTGGAGTGATTTAATTAACTGCCAAGTTGTCACATCAGAGGGGGTACTCCTGGGCAATGTGACACAATTACTAGAAACCGGCGCCAATGATGTGCTGATCATCCAAGGTAATGAGCAACGCCACCTAGTCCCCTATACTGACGACACTATCCAACACATTGACTTATCCAACCAACTCATCACGGTCCAATGGGACCCTAACTTTTGAAGTCACCTGTATGCAGTTCCATCTAATTACTCTATTCCCAGACATTATTCGATCACTGGACTATGGCATCATCGGGAGAGCTCTGAATAAACAACAAATTTCTATTAATACCATCAACCCGAGAGATTTCACATCGGACGCTCATCGGACGGTTGATGATCGCCCCTATGGTGGAGGGCCTGGTATGGTGATGCAGTATCAGCCACTGGTGAGCGCCATTCAATTCGCTAAACAACAGGTTGAGACCTCCAAATCACCGATCATTTACCTTTCGCCTCAAGGTAAGCCCTTAACCCAGCAGACAATAAATGATCTAAGCCAATACCCAGAAATCATTCTGCTCGCTGGACGCTATGAAGGTATTGATCAGCGAGTGATTGACCACCATGTCGACCAAGAACTTTCCATTGGAGATTACGTCCTGAGTGGCGGGGAGCTTCCCGCCATGGTACTAATAGACGGTATTACTCGCATGCTTCCTGGCATATTGGGTGATGAACAATCTAACCAGCAAGATTCCTTCCAGCCCTTTTTAGACCATGACCACTATACCAGACCACCCACTATTGATGGATATGACGTACCAAAAACGCTCATGACAGGCAATCATGCTGCTATTAGTCAGTGGCGACTAAGATCAGCATTACGAAACACTTGGCAAAAGCGCAAAGATCTGTTAAAAAGACGCATCCTAACGTCTGCTGAGCAGGACATTTTAAGACAGGTTCAAGATGAGCTAGATTCACCCCCTGTCACAGAGTAACGAGAGAGACAACTCATGAGCAATATTATTACATCCATTGAATCCGAACAGATCAACGACAAAACGATACCTGACTTTCGCCCTGGTGACACAGTGGTTGTCCAGGTCAAAGTAAAAGAAGGGAACCGTGAGCGCTTACAAGCTTTTGAAGGTGTGGTGATCGCGATTCGTAATCGTGGCATCAACTCTGCCTTCACTGTACGAAAAATCTCTCACAATGTTGGGGTTGAGCGTGTTTTCCAAACTTACAGCCCTCTCATCGATAGCATTACTATCAAGCGTCGTGGTGATGTACGTCGCGCTAAACTTTATTACCTTCGCAATCTTACTGGTCGTAAAGCACGCATCAAGGAAAAAATTAAAAAATAATTTTTTTATTCCACAGACCATAAAAAAAGCTAGTCAGGTTTACCTCACTAGCTTTTTTTTAATGATTAATCAGTCTTTAAATAATACGATCTAGCATATCCAATGCCTCTTCATTAGAATCTTTATCTTCGATAAGCGATTCTTCCTCGTCAGTAACTACAGGACGCTTAGGTAAGTAATACCCCATAACACTTCCAAGCAACAAGCACACTAGAAATATCGTGAAAGATTGCTGATAAGCAGCCATAGAGCCTGCCATGACTGCGTGATGAGACCCAAAAGCAATGGGATGATCCAATACCCAGCCGATCAATGGCCCGACGATTGGAGCAGACCCAACAGACAAAGTGTTCACAAACCCCAAACTAGTTGTACGAGCACCGCGTGGTGCCAACTCATTACCAATAACGTATGGCAATATATAAGAAGATACCAATAAACCAAATGCAAACATCAACAGGACTACTTCAAACATCGGTAATGAGGGACTAAACATCAAGATAGCCAATAACACCGCTGAGATTAGCGGAAAAGTTACTAGGATATACCGACGATTATTGATGCGTGCGTCTAACCAGCCAATTAATGGATTGCCAATTGCCGCACCGATAAACACAATATCACTGACTAAAGTGGCCTTCACTAAGCTCATATGATAGGCCAACTGTAGAAACGGCACACTCCACAACGCAACGAATACAGTGATCATCAAAAATAACAACCCCGTGTACGCGCCATTTAACCATGCAATCTTGTTTTTAAATAACAACTTCACGTCAACCCACCACGCGCTAAATGATCGTTGTGTAATCAATGTGACATTGTCAGGCGTGTCTCGAACTACCCACCATAACAAAACAGCCAATACTAAACTCAATCCTGCAGAAAACACCATGCAATCACGCCAACCGACCTGATGAACAAACATAGCTAGTAAGATTGTTCCAACGATACTACCAAACATTCCGGTCGTCTCAGCCAATGCAGCCATGACGCCAAAACGATTGGCCGGAAACCACATAGATACCAAATTCAATGATCCAACGAAAGCAAAGGCGGCACCTGTACCCATAAGAAGACGTCCCAGCATAGCCACGAGAAAACTAGGCGCCTCAGCGAACATTAGACAACCAACAACCACCACCAGAGCACCTGTTGATAGAATTCGACGTGGACCATAACGATCAATTAACATCCCAGCAGGCATTTGCAATAAGACATAGATAAAGTAGTAACTACTAGCTAAGACACTACCTTCAGTAGCACTAAGCTTGTAACTACTCATTACTGCACCAACCATTTCACCAAAAGACAACTGAAGAAAAAATTGAAACAAGACAAAGGCTAACGATACAATCCACACCATCCACGCACGTGCACTATGAGAAAAACGCTGACCAGGGGGTAGCGCTCCTCGACGACGCAGTAACGTACCATTTTTCTTGATAGAAAGACTTGTTTCTCTCATGACTCAGACCCCTCTCAACTGGTCACAAACACACCAACATGCAAAAGTTTGCACATGTTACCTATATTCGATCAAAAATCAACCAATTTTTGATATTTTTTTCATTTTTTTTAACCTTATTCGAGATGCCGCACAGTCCGCTTTACATCTTTGAAAAATTCGCTAGCATATCGTTATGATTTCACCCAAACAGCCAAACTCACATAGCCATAAGACCACAGATAATTCACTCACCCTACAAGAGACCTCCCCGTTCGTGTGTAAGCCAAATCATTTGGGTTGGGTCAACTTGTCAGGTGATCAAACTGAGCACTTCCTCCAGGGTCAGTTTAGCTGCGATGTTAGCCAATTATCCAATGGCCAGGCAACTTTGGGCGCGTATTGTGATGCCAAAGGACGAGTGATTGCAACCTTTTTTTTACTCTTTTGGAGAGAGAAATACAGCTTAATATTACCCGAAACCAATATTCCAATTCTGATAAATACCTTGGATCGCTATGCACCGTTTTCAAAAGTCTCTATCAGTCACTTACAGTCACATTGTCGTTATTATTGCAGCACACAACCCATCGATCTTCCCTCTGAAATTCAACGGATATCACTGCAGTTCCCACTCACCCATGGCAGTGCATTTCAGTTTTCTATTATCCCTGAAGAATACACAGCTGTTTTTGAAGCAACCTACGCCGCACAGGGCATTAACGAATGTGATGACCAGTACTGGCAACAATGGTTGATAGAACACCAAATTACAATGATTGAGCCAAACACCAGCGAGAAATGCCTACCGCAAATGCTTAATCTTGAAAAGCTAGGAGCGGTTAGCTTCACTAAAGGTTGTTTTGTTGGGCAAGAGGTCATTGCGCGTACCCAGCATTTAGGAAAGCTAAAACGGCATCTACACACGCTTACATTACACACGGAAACTACCCCGCAAGCAGGAGCGCCATTAGATCTTCCTGACGATCGCGAAGCAGGGATTATCATGAGCGTTGCCCAGCTCTCCGATAATGCCTATCAACTATTAGCAGTGATACCCGACCACCTCTTGTCGGAGGTCAAACGATGCTTCACAGTAGTCCCTTAATGGATCACCCATGATCACTTGATCACTATCATTTTCCCTATTAATCGTCTATCAGACATTGCAATCAATGCAGACTTTAACTCAGGCAACAAACATTGTTGGGAATGAAATTGAACTAATTGTGATGAGGACACTAGTTCAACTAACGCTTGCTGATGCTCGGAAAGCTCCTGAGGATGTCGCTGATAGTAATTAGTAAAATAAACACCGGATAATGAACATTCCTTTAATAACACTAGATTCAAAGCAATGGATGGAATACTGCCTGCAGCAAAACCCAGAACAATATAGCGCCCTTGAGGAAAAATAGAGCGTAATGCTGACTCAGTGTGCCCACCGCCGACTGGGTCAATAATGACATCAAACCCATGACCATGACTCGCTGAAATAAGTTGATGGGTTAACTGCTTTCTTTTCTCTTGAGAGTCAATCGTATCGTCATATACAACGACATCATCAGCACCTCGCGAACGACACAACTGTGCGCGTTCATTACTAGACACAGCGCACACTACACGACAACCGATGTGTTTAACCAACTCAAGACAAGCCAAACCTAAACCACCAGCAGCACCCAGAATAAGAACTTCGTCAGAGGGTGTAATTTTCGCATTAGCAACACAGGCTAGATAAGCCGTACCAAAAGTTAACGGAAGACAGCTGGCTAATTCAAGCGACATAGTGTCGGGAATTATTGTGACTTGATGAGCATCGATAGCTATATAGTCCGCAAAGGCGCCAAGAGAACCTGAACAAATGAACATTACTCTATCGCCAGGTTTGAAATCCATAACATCCGAGCCAACAGCTTTTACGATGCCAGAGCCCTCATGCCCAAGAATGAATGGAGGTGTCAACGATGATTGATGCTTTCCCAATACTTTTAGCACATCTGGAAAGTTCAATGCCGCAGCATACACCTCAATTATAATTTGATGGCTTTTCAGAGAAGGTGTTGCCACCTCTATCTGATGACAATCATCGATTGAACCAATGCGATGACACACCCATGCTTTCATCCAGAGACCTTCTTATTAACAGAAAAACATATGAACTTATCACAAGTATAATCACTTTAGCATGTATAACACAGCAAAGAATATCGCTATATTATGCAACAATCGAATCTATCAAAAACTAAAATATGTTTTTCTCTATTTAGCTTTCAAAATTACTGGTCTATGGAGCCACTACAGCTGAACTATCAACAGAATAGTTACGAGAATAAATACTCTCATCCAAAGTCTTCTGGTTATATAAGTCTGGAGTCAAGCGCTGCGGTACATAATATACGTCTAGTGTACGTGCTCGTTTAAAAATAGATACCAGATTACTCACTGGACTGATAAAACTTTTATAATAATCAATCGTCGCCTCTTCACTTGGCATGGTGTGGGAGGTATAAAATGACAATGGCTTACGTGGAGTCAATAACACCAATAACAACGTATTTTCATTTTGTAATGATTTACTCTTTGAAAATAAACTCAGCACTGGCACTTTACCTATAACAGGGACTCTGTTATATCTCTCAGACTCAAGACTCTCAGATAAAGTCGAAATAACCGATGTTTCATTTATTTTAGCATTGATGGATGTTGAAGTTGTTTGTCTTGCTGACTCAACTGCAGAGCTTAAAGCAGATAATGAAATATCAGCAGCTACTGGTCTTAATACTGAACGCTCAATTGTCGCATCCAAAGAGATCGTTCCATCTTTTTGAAAAGTGGGTTGAACTGTCAACTCTAAACCCACATTTAATTTTTGAGTGTCAGACTCGTCTTCGCTACCAGTTGATAATAAAACATCTGTCCCAGCAAAATACGTCGCTTTTTTACCATCTTGAATTAACATGGTAGGGCGAGCAAGAATCTGATCCTGCTCAGCTACTGAATTGAATATGTTCATGTCATAAGTAATCTCAGGGATCGATAATGCCTGATCAAAAGTTGTCGTATCAATACCACCAGAAACACTGGAGTTGAGTAACTCACTGGCATAAGTTGTTGTTAGCCCATCAAGTATATTAAGTCCTTGACTGTGTTTTTTTTGTTCTTCAGAAAATATCAACACGGCATCAACAACAATTTCTTTTTGCCCTGGAGCCAACTTCTCCTCTCTGGTCATGGTTCTTCCGCTTGAGGATACCTTGAGACTTGCTTGATTGATATTACTGTAAATATCTTTTAATTTGATCACTAACGGACTATTTGGATCTAATGATTTCAAATGACTAATCGCAGCATGACCACCCTGAATATCACCTGACTTAAAAGCACTGTAAAGATATGCTGAATAAACTGTTGTAATCGCGCTAGAGTTGCTAGGTAAAAGTTTAGCTGCCTTAGCAAAGTCACGATCAGCCTCATTATAATGCTTACGCTGAAGCGCAATCACTGCACTATAATAATAGGGCCAAGGGTCCTTAGGGCAATAGGTTTTTGCGATCTTATAGCCAACCTGTGCTAGCTCTAATTTAGCAACATCATTTGGCTGACCTTGAAGTTGATAACTCAGAGCATTCAACGTGTTCAATGAACAGTTTTTTGGATCTAACCTAAGACCCTGACTAAAATAACCACGAGCCTTGTCATACCGCTTATTCTCAAGCGCATGAATACCTTTTTGAGTGGTCTGATCAACGTTATCACTGGATTGCGAACTTGTTGTTGCACACCCAAAGAGACTTAGTACAGAAAAACTGATACACACAATCACAAAAAAATGGATTATTTGCCTTGAACTTTTCATGCTAGGCTTCCTTCCTTAATCGCGTAATCATTAACAACATCATTATTCTGCTTTTTTCAATGCACATTGCAAGTACTTTTGAATGGATTGGAATATTACTTCAGGATGGAAAATAACTCAGATACATACCAAAAAAAACAATACCGTTGTTCTATAACACCG
>MDTC01102050.1_pt1 | contig 32548 bp, 28 predicted proteins | sample 811181 | NCBI WGS metagenome assembly MDTC01 (sample SAMN05326644, study PRJNA326480) | marine metagenome | isolation source: seawater | place: Pacific Ocean: North | collected 2011
CGGAGTCTGTCAACGTAGATGTCGCGTTTAAGTCATCAGCTCTTTAACAATTGGCCGCCTTTTCCGGGTTCAGAGTGACTGATTCCGGCAAGCTGAAGTTTCGGATATCACCAGACCAGCGACGCGGGTTCTCGGCTTTCGCCGCTTCGATAATCTGTTTTCGCTGGGCCAGGATCTGATCAGCTTCGCCCGTATGGCGTTGCTGAGGTGTTACGTAGTTCAAGGCGCTGTGTCGGTGCTCGGTGTTGTACCAGCGCACGAACGCCAGTACCCATTTGCGGGCCTCCTCGATCGTTCTGAAGCCGTTTACCGGGAACCCCGGGCGGAACTTCAGGGTTTTGAACAACGACTCCGAGTAGGCATTGTCGTTACTGACCCGGGGGCGACTGTTCGAGGGCGTAATACCCAGATCGTACAGTTTCTCCAAGAAGGTCGAGGCCTTCATGGGGCTGCCATTGTCGGAGTGCAGCACTAGAGGCTTGTCCTTCGTCGCCAGGTGTTCACGCCAGTAGGCCTTCTCGATGAACTCGCTGGCAAGCTCGCCGGTCTCACTGTGATAGACCTCGTGACCGACGATCTTGCGGCTGTATACGTCCAGCATCAGATACAGGTAGAACCAGGTGCCTTTTGCTGGCCCCGGCAGCCATGAGATATCCCACGACCACAGCTGGTTCGGTTCTGTGGCCTTGTGTGTAGTTGCCCTGCGCTTGCTCTGGGGCGCTTTTTGCCGACCTCTGGGGTGTACTTGATCCTTCTCCCGCAGAACCCGATAGAAGGTGGATTCCGAGGCCAGGTAGCGACCCTGATCCAGTTGATCCGCAACGATGAAGGCCGGCGGACAGCTTCGATATTCCTTCTGGTTGCACAGTGAGACCACGGCCTGACGCTCCGCCTCCGAGAGTTTATTGGTGGGTGCTGGTCTGGGCACCACCGGTCGTTGATCGGCGCTGACGGCCTTATCTGCCGTCCAGCGCTGATAAGTGCGTATACTCAGGTTCAGCAAGGCGCAGGCCTTGACCAGCCGGGCTCCGTTACCCTGAGCCTCTTGGATCAGGGTAACCGCCTGCTGGCGATCCGGGAGGCTGGTCATTCGTCCTCGTCTTTGGGGCCCCAGATCGCCTCGGCTTTTTTTGACAGCGTCAGCAGTGCAGCCGTTTCTGCCAGAGCTTTTTCCTTGCGTCGCAACTCGGCTTCGAGTTTTTTGACTCGTTTTTTCTCAGCCCTGGCCGCTTGCCGATTCTGCTTGGCCTGTTCATCCGACAGGGCATTGGCTCCCATGCAGGCGGCTTTCCAGGTTTCGATTTGTTCCGGGTAAAGGCCGTTCCTACGGCAATATTCACTAACTTCCGCCTCCGTCATCGGGGCGGTTTCCAGAACAATGCGGAACTTCTCTTCGCTACTCCACTTGTCTGGATGAGCTGAATTCGATGGCAAAACGGCACCTCGTCCTCTGGCGGCTTTACGCCAATTGTACAAGGTTGCGGTACTGATGCCTTCCTGGCTGGCCAACTCGGCAACAGTCAGACTGTGAGGTGGGGCCATCTTCTGGAGAATGGCTTCTTTACGTTCCGGTGAATAATGGGGCATGGTTGTCCTCTGAAATATTCAGGCGACAACTACGCTGACACATAGGGGTTTCCAAGGGGGCTCAGCAAAACTAATCGGAGAAGGCACTCCGACAGTAACAGTCCCAGAGCCTGGCACTTTAGCGTTGATGGGGCTTGGAATTCTTGGGCTCACAATTCGTCGTCACAGCAAACTGCATTAAAGCAAAGTCCGACCAAACGGCAGACCCGCCCTGGGCGACCCTCAAAAGTTGTCCAGCTACACAAGTAGCCGCGACGTAGCTCGCGGTTATTTTTTGGCAAAGCGACTTCAGTGTTATCCAACGAAAATGACGATGCAGGAGTTTGCTTAAACAGTTCGAGAAGCTCAAATTATGTCAGTTTTTTTTACACACACGAAAAGGTCGAAGCCTTAGAGGTCATTCCGGTTTTCATAACTGTCACCTGCAAACACTTGGTACGAGAAACTCAAACCTTCAGACCTAGCAAACTCCCCTATTCCTCCAATGAGATTTATTCCCTTCCATGGTTGTCGCGACAACAATTCTTGTCAAAAAAGCCAACGCTCCTTAAAGACAAGCCGAATACACTACCTCCTGAACAAAAATACCAGCCGTATTCGCCACCTCACGGCCCGAGTATAAAAACAACGAAGTAATGGAGTGTATCAATGGCTTTTTCCTCCCTTTCCCGGTCAAGGGCACTGTCTCTTGCAATCGCCACCGCCTCTGTCGGTTTCTCTATTTCGGTTAACGCCAGTATGGGCAACCTCGGCACCACCTATGGCGTCATGCCAGTGGATGTTGCCACAGCCCAGTCACTGTCCATGTTCAACGATCAGGTGTCAGCCACCTATTACAACCCAGCCTATCTGACCAAAGATGAGCGTGGGGAGCTGACCGCTGGCATTCTGCACGCCGAACAGGAACTGCGTTCTGCCAACCCGAATGCCAATGGCGACATCCTGGCCAACTCACCAAGCCAGCAGGTGCTGATTGGCATGAAAACCAATCTGGGTTCGCTGACTCGCTTCAAGCACCCGATCTATCTGGGCTTCATTGCAGGCGTCGAGAAATACGGCAAGGAAATGCTGGCGTTCGATTCGCAGACCACGGAGAACGGCCAGTTCCTTCAGTACGGTAAAGAGCCCCTGTTCCTGAACATCGGTGGCGCTACGCCGATCTGGCGCGGCATCTCCGCCGGTGCTTCGGTGCGCGTCACCCTGGATGCCCAGGCAAACCTCGATGCTGTCTCTACTCTGGGTGGCGAGACCAGCCGGGAACGCCTTGCGGTCAATGCCGAGCCCTCACTGAAAACCATTCTGGGCACCACCATTGATCTGGGCAGCACGTTCTGCCCGGACAGCGACTGCTTCCTGAACGGTTGGGAAACCGCACTCACTTATCGAACCAAGTCAGCGGCCTCCACATCCGTGGACTCCAACATCATTGTCACCCAGACCATTCCCGATCCCGGCCTGAGTCTGGCGGTCTCTACCATTGATTCCTTCCAGCCGGAAACCTTCGGATTTGGCGCTCAATACATGGGCGAAAACTGGCGGATTGGTGGCAGCGTAGAGCAGCAGAACTGGTCAGAGCTGGAGAAGGAATTTTCTTCCGATACGATCAAGGATCAGCAGTCTGCGCCAGCGGGCAGCCGGATTCAGTTCGACGACGTGCTGATTCCACGGATCGGCGCCGAGTACGCACTCAACAAGAACTTTTCTGTGCGCGGCGGCGTTGCCTATGAGGAGTCGCCGCTCAAGTCCACTCGCAATCCGGAGATCAATTATCTCGATACCGACAAGATTGTCGTCGGCCTCGGACTGAGTGCCACCTACGACCGCACCCGTCTGCTGGCCTATCCCGTCCGTCTGGACATCGGTTACCAGTACCAGCAACTGCAGGAGCGCGATTTCACACTGGTGGATTTTGACGGCAACGAAACGCCGGTTACTGCAGACGGCGACGTTCACGTTGTCAGCGGCTCCATCACCCTGAAGTTTTAAGGAGGGCACGCCATGAAGTACAACAACACACTGGCACTTATACCCGCCCTGTTACTGGCCGCCTGTGGTGGCGACGAACAGACCATGAATGAGAAAGTCTCCTCCGGCTCGGTGGTGTATTCCTACCCTGCTGATGGCCAGGCAGATGTCAGCCCGAAAGCCGACATTGTTCTGCGCTTCAGCCATGCGTTGACCGATGAGGATGCAGATCTCCAAAACAAGATTCTGCTGCAATCTCAGGAACAGTCACTGCCCTTTTCTATCAGCCGGATTGACGGCGGTAAAAGCCTCATGCTGTCGCCCTCGTCGGAACTCGACACGCTCGGCGACTACACGGTGACGTTCAGCGAACCGCTGGCTGCGGAGGGCGGTCGCCAGATCGACACCCCCAACGCGGTCGGCGATGCCGGCATCCAGTTCGAGACTCGGGGAAGTTTCTCCGGACCCGCAAGCATAACCAACTCGGCCGCGGATTTTGATATCGCCTGGCAGGTTCCGGCAAACAACAGCCCGTTCGAGGCCATGAACTTTTCCACATTCCGCCTGGCCATGACCCACCCGATCCATCCGGACTGGAAGGCTCTCGGCGGTTCCATCCAGCTGCTGGATGGCAGCGGAGAGGTTGTTCCAGCGATGGTTCTGGTGAAAGGCAATCGGATAACGGTGGACCCTTGTGTGGTCGAGGATCCCAGGGACTGTGGCAGCAAGGACGATGTCCTGGACACCGGCCAGACCTATACCCTGCGCCTGGAAAACCTGGCCAGCCTGACTTCGCCCGAAGCAGACCGGTTCAGTGAGGAAATCGCATTCACGCCCCGCGAGACAGGCCCAACGGTCGTACTTCAGCAGTCTGCTGTTGATTCCGGGCTGGCCGCAGGTATTGCGGAGCAAGACGTCACCCGATCAGTCCTGAACGGCCAGGCCATTAACGGCGTCACGCTCAACTCGGTGCTCCAGGGAGAAGCAGGCCCCTCCCAACAGACCGGCGATCTGTTTGCAGAGCTGGCTTATGCGCCGGCCTTCGAGGCTGATGAAGCGCTTCCGTTGCGTATCGCCCGGGGCAGCGTGCTGAACAGTACCAGTCTGGATGTTCTGGTGGGCGGCGAGGTTCCTGTGCTGGATGCCGCCAACGGTCAGCTCCAGACTACTGGCAACATCAAGGTCACCATGTTGTCAGACGCATCCGGCTACCTGAGCCCCAACCCCTACACCAATGACATTAACGCGCCCAGACATATCACGCTGTTTATGGATGTCTCCATGAACACCGAAAACGCCCAGCCCAACGCAGCACTCTCCCAGGATCTGATGGGGGTCGAGTTGCGCGGCATCGCACTGGTGCAGGATGGCGTATTGACCATCGATGCCATCGGAATGGTGGAGCCAAACCTTCTCGGCCAGGAGTACACAGACTCGACCATCGCGTTCCATCTTCAGGCGGCCACCGATGCCGATTCGGTTCTGGATGCCGAGCTACTCCGCGAGCTGGACAGCACTTCGCCCAGCCTGATCAGCTGGATGCCCGGACCGGACAACGCCATTCCGGATACGCGCCAGTCCATGCAGCGCCCCGGGGATCCGGTCATTCTGTTCTTTGATGAGCCGCTTGCCGCGGACTCCATTGATACCGGAATTTCACTGTTCGCGGATGGTGTTCCTGTTGAGACACTTGAGACACAACTGGACGGAACTGCCGTTATCGTGAATCCGGGCGATGGCCTGCGCCATGGCGTTGACTACGAAATCGTCATCGATGGTTTGACCGATCTGGCCGGCAACCCAGCCACCGTGGCACCGTTACAGTTTTCACTGGATGATATTGGCGGCTCCGCTGTAACCCGACGCCCTGCCCTGGCCCTGACCACCTATCCGGGCTACCCCTGCGAAACCGATCATAGTCTGCTGGATCTCTCCGCCGGCGTACTGGGACAGTGCTATTCCGATGGAGGTGTGGGTGACACTCTACCAGTCAGCACCATGCCGTCAGATCGTCCCATTACCGTTGTCTTCTCCAAGTCCATGGACCTGAATTCCATTATTCAGGGAGACACCTTCATCGTCGAGAAAGTGAGGCAGGAACCCAGTGGTTCGGTCACGGTTGTGGAAAGCAACGTACCTGGCCGGCTTGAAAAGAATCTCCAGCGGATCCGGTTCTACCCGGACCAGCCCTGGGAAGCCGACGCACACTATCGGTACACCCTGAAGTCATCGGAGGATGCAGGAAGCTGCTCGACTGGAAGCTACACCTCAGTTTGCGATTCCGATGGCCTGGCACTGAAAACCGACCTGCTTGAAGGGCTTGATGACGGAGGTGGCAACAACGGACCGGACGACATGGTGATCTATTTCACCGGAACCGAGCCTCTGGACAGCGTTTTCACGCCTCTGCGAAACCTGCCAGTTCGCGACACCAATGCCAACTTCATTGTGGACTGTGACTCCAACACTAACCCGGTCTGTCTTGAGCCGTTTGACCACCAGGGCAGCGACGCTGATGGCTGGGCCGCTTCAGCCAATTCAACGAAACTGAGGGTCCGCAATAACGAAGCATCAGCCTCTCCGCCCGTGATTGTAGCCAGTACCGCCGATGCGCGGGTTGGCTGCGAGACCGGCGAGCGTTGCCTCAAAGATAAGTTCATCTACCAGACCTACGCCCTCAACACGGAAGTTATTGGCCCTGGCATTTATGAGCCAACCGGCGATGAGGGGATTCTGGTGAACCTGTATCCCACACAGTTGGCGACCACATCGATCAGTGTGTTCACAGAGCTTCGGGTTTTTGGATTTATCCCACTCCAGGAGGAGTCCATTACCAATACCCAGGTCCTCCGCATGCGCTATGCCAAGGACGACCCGGCGTGTTCCGGCCCGGGCTGCAGCCGCTCTGGCCTGATACCCGGGGTAATAACCGAGGGTAAAAATGGCCAGCCGGTCTTCAAAACCCGGGCCGAATTGATGCTCGATGCGCCCGATATGGAAATCCCGCTGGGAGGCCGCCACGACCTGTACGGTCGGGAGTTTGTGCTTGAACTGGAGGGCAACATCACCTTCTTCGATGACGGCCGGATGCAGATTGAGCAACGCAACTCAAACCTGGTCGACATTAATGTCCGGGCGCGGGCGCTTGGAGTGCCTGGCGGCGAAATCGTGACGATTGATCTGCCCCTGCAAATCCCCGAACAGGGCGTCTACCTCAACTTCATATCCAACCCGGTCAAAGAGATCCCGGCAGAGCAGTAAAAAGCTGTGAAACCACTGCAAAGGGCCAGCCTTCGGGTTGGCCCTTTTTGCACAGGGTACAAACGGTGGTTATTTCCCCATCCAAGCCATTTGCTGCTAATCTGGTTGCAGATTGAAACTTCTATAGCAAGACAACAACCTTTCAGGAGAGCCCCTTCATGGAAAACGGCACCCACTATCGTACCTGTCACCTTTGCGAGGCCATGTGCGGTGTCGCGATCGAAATGAAGGACGGCCGGATTGCTTCCATAAAGGGCGATGAGAATGATCCGCTCAGCCGGGGGCATATCTGTCCGAAGGCGGTTGCGCTTCAGGATCTGCACGAAGATCCGGACCGCCTGAAAAAGCCGATACGCAAAACCGGGACCGGCTGGCAGGAAATGGAGTGGGCGGAGGCGTTTGACCTGGTCGCCGAAAAGCTCCACCAGACCCGCCAGGACCACGGCCACAACAGCATCGGCGTTTACCTGGGCAACCCAAACGTACACAACCATGGTTCCCTGGTTGCCACCATGCCATTGCTGCGAGCCATCGGAACCCAGAACCGGTTTTCAGCAACGTCCAATGATCAGCTGCCTCACATGCTCGCCAGTCTCGAGATGTTCGGGCACCAGGTTCTTTTCCCCATTCCCGATATCGATCACACGGATCTGTTTATCTGCATTGGCGCCAATCCCATGGCGTCCAATGGCAGCCTGATGACGGTTCCGGACTTCCGCGGGCGACTCAAGGCCCTGAAGCAGCGCGGCGGCAGAATGGTTGTGGTGGACCCCCGCCGCACCGAGACCGCAAAGCTGGCCGACGAATTCCACTTCGTCCGGCCCGGAAGCGATGCCCTGCTGATGATGGCCATGGTGCATACATTGTTTGAAGAAAAGCTGGTGGATCCCGGTCCGGCGGAAAGGCTGGTGAAAGACGCAGACCTTCTGCGCCTGGCGGCTCTCAGCTTCACCCCGGAAGTGGTCAGCGCACACACCGGTATTTCCGCGGAGGACATTCGCGCCCTCACCCGACAGCTCGCCACCACGCGAAAGGCGGCTCTTTACACGCGCATGGGGACAAGCACCCAGACCTTTGGCGGTGTGGCAACCTGGCTGGCCTATTGCCTCAACATCCTGACCGGGAAACTGGACCTGCCCGGCGGCGTTCTGTTCTCGCAGCCGGCGATTGATCTGGTAGAGCTTGGTGCCATGGCCGGTCAGAAGGGTCACTTCGGCAAGCGCCACAGCCGCGTGAAGGGGCTGCCTGAATTCGGCGGAGAATACCCGGCCAGCACCATGGCCGATGAGATGTTAACCCCTGGCGATGGGCAGATCAGGGCTTTTGTCACCGTTGCCGGCAATCCCGTTCTCTCCAGCCCCAACGGCCGACGTCTGGAGGAAGCCCTGGGCGGCCTCGACTTCATGGTCTCGGTGGATTATTACCTCAACGAAACAACCCGGCATGCGGATATCATCCTGCCCCCGACCGCGGCGCTGGAACGCAGCCACTACGATCTGATTTTCAGCATGTTTGCGGTGCGCAATTTCGCCAAATACAGCGAAGCACTGTTCGATGCCGGCCCGGGAGCCCGCCATGACTGGCAGATTCTACTGGAGCTGGCCCACCGGTTGGAAAAGCTCCGGAAAGGTGGGCAACTGGCCCTGCGGGCGGAACTCGGCTGGCGCGCCTTCAAGCAGATTGGGCCAGACCCGATTCTTGATCTGCTCTTGCGATCCGGCCCCTATGGCGCTGATGCCGGGCGTGCGCGGGGCTTGCTGCAGCCTGCGGTCGATCTGGTGATGGATATCCTGCCGAAACGACATCCGCTTCGTGGACTGGCCAAGCTCAGCCCCCTGAACCGCCACTGGCAGGAGCTACCGAAAGGGCTTTCCCTGAGTGCCCTGAAGGACAACCCGAACGGCGTCGATCTGGGCCCTCTCCAGCCGTCCCTGCCTGAACGCCTGTTTACCCGCGATGGCAAGATCAACCTTGCGCCAAGGCGCTACCTGGACGACCTTGGCAGGCTGCATGAGGCCCTGGCTGCACCGGCCGGCGAGTCTCTGCAACTGATTGGCCGGCGCCACGTCCGGAGCAACAACTCGTGGATGCACAACAGTCAGCGGCTGGTTAAGGGCAAGGACCGGTGCACCCTGATGATTCATCCCAAAGACGCCAGCCGCCTGGGTTTGCAGGCCGCTGACTCTGCAGAAATATCTTCGAAATCCAGGCAGATAGTCTTGCCGGTTGAAATTACCGAGGATGTCATGCCCGGCGTGGTATCCATTCCCCATGGCTGGGGCCATGACCGCGACGGCACTGGCCAGTCAGTGGCGGCTGCCCATGCCGGTGCCAGCATCAACGACTTGCTCAGCGACGGTCGAATTGATCCGCTCTCTGGCACTTCCGTATTGAATGGACAGCCCGTTGCTGTCAAAGTCTGGCGCCCGGAGCGCCAACGCAAACGGGCCTGATTCATAAGAGGAGCTGAAAATGCCCCAGTGGCTGCAGTGGAGTCTGATTATTGCTGGTCTCATCGCCATCGTTCTGCTGGCGGTCTTCATCCGGCGTCAGATGGGGCTGCTTTCGGAAAATCGCAAACGACAGGCCAAAGCCGAGGCGTTCCAGACCAACCGCAGACAAGACATGATCCGCAGTGTTCATGTTATTGCGATGGCGGTTGAAGAGGATCAGATCGAATACTCGGAAGCCTGCCTGAGACTCAAGGGCCTGCTCGATCACATTGCTCCGGAGTTGCTGGAGCAATCACCTTTCAGTGTATTCCAGGAAGTGCATGACCAGTTGCAGCACATGCCCACGCACCGGGCACGGCAAGCAACGGAGACAAAGTTCGTGGACAAGATGGACAAGGAACGTTTCGAAGTGGAACAGAAGCATGCCGATGCGATTCGCCGGGCCGCAACCGCTATCCGACACCACTCCTTTTCAGGTTAGAGTCAGCTATTCAAGCATCCAGGAACTGGTCAGACCTTATTTTTGTAACATTTTGTAACCACTCGGTCGACAAAAAGAATAATTTAGCTCATGAAATCAAAAGGTTCTGACGCGGTGAAAAACTGACACGACGATCATTCCTTCCAGGTTACAACTGTTGACTTTTCTTTTTTCCATCAGGGTCTAAATTAGAAGCAAGGGGGCACCGATCATCTGCGGCAGGTGCCACCTAACGTTGTTTTCTCCTGATAAGTTTGGACGACTCTGCAATAAAGCGGGTGAGCTTGCCGGCCTCTGAGCCGGCTTTTTTTGAATCAAAATATGGGGATGTAGACCTTACTGACTCATCATACCGGCCATTGCCATAACGCTATCTTTATTGTGAACCAGTTCATCGAACTGTTCCTCAACCTGCCCTCGATCAAGACCCAACTCATCGAAGACTGCCTGATCAACCTCTTCACCAGCGCCGAGAGCTACACCTCGTGCCGTTAGCAACTGCCGGCCGAGCCAGAGCAAACGGGCGTACACGCTGTTCGATCCACTGTAGAAGCGATTCTTTTGATAACGGATTGCCAGTGTGACCTCGTCGGGCATGCCCCAGTTTTCCATGAGCTGGGCTGCAATCTGCTCTCGGGTAATGCCAAGTAAATAGTGTTCAGTAACGGAGGAATCAATATCAGGATTCACTTCCAGCGAACGGCATACCAGCTTGAAATGTGGCGGAAACACTTGCGCCAGAACCAGGTGGCCAAAGTTGTGGAGAAGGCCTCCCAGATAGGCAAGACCAAAGACAGGACGCTCTCCGCGGGGCATCATGCTGGCCAAAATACCGGCGGACTGGGCTTGCCAGATAGCCTGCTGCCAGTAATCCACATAACCTTCGGGATGATCCTGAGGCTGCTTTAATGCCCGCCCCAACGAAAGGCCCATGGCCAGGTTCATGACAAGGTCGAATCCGAGAACTCGGGACACCGCATCATGGACTGATTTTACCCGGCCGGCGGCGGCATAGAACGAAGACGACGCCCAACTGACCACCTGCGCTGCCAAGCTTGGATCGCTCTCGACGATATCAACGAGGTCCCCCATCACAGCATTGGGATTTACTCGTAAATGGATGATTCTCTGCGCGGTTTCAGGCAGTGGTGGTAACTCAAGCGTATCTTCAAGTCTCTGCTGTATTCTTAAACCGGTGAATTTTTTGATGGCCGAATGGAATTGATCCCGATCTCTGTCGTGGTCATCATAATTAACCGAAATGGATTCCAGGGCGACTGCAAGAGAGTGTCGATCGGCGTTGGCTGTCAGAGCCTGAAAGTCCTCTGCAGGCATGACCATCGCGAGATTCTGTTCGCCAAGCTCCAACGCAACCGCAGAAAGTTGATCCACACGCTCATCAACAAGCGTTGGCCAGCCGGTCAATGAAGGCAGTGCTGGAAGCGCTTTAAGGCCAGCCCGCTCTCTCACCCGCACTTGCTCGCGGCGCTTCATCAGACTCAGATCACGCCCGAGTTCCTTGTTCATCTGTTCTAAATCAATCAGATCGTCCTTGCGACAAATCACCTGAAGGTTACCTTGCTCATCAGTCAGCAAGACCATGCGTAACAGTTCTTTTCGGCTGGCGGTGCTGACATCCCTCAAGGATACACCCGCTGCGGTCTCACCCAGAGCCTGCTGAACTGCGACAGGTAATTCCATAAATTTCTCCCGAATATTGCTGTTTTCCGCCGGATAACCCGAACCCGAAAATCATACTGAACCCAGTATAGGGCAAAGAAATGACTCTGACGTTGACTGAACTCTATTTCCAGAGCGTTTTCATACGCTTTCAGTGAATAAACGGACGCCTTTACACATCGCCGTAACGGGTTCTCTCACCGAGCCATCGTCGCACCAGAGCGCGGACAGTCTCCGGATGAACCATCAATCCCGGCGCCATTTTCCGAACTGGCTCAATCCAGCCCTTGTCGCGTTCGAAGTCCGCCAGACGAAACTGCATCATACCGGTTTGCCGGGTACCCAATACTTCGCCCGGCCCCCGAATCTCCAGGTCTTTCTCGGCAATAAAGAAGCCATCCTGGCTGTCCCTGAGCGCCTGCAGCCGGGCCTTGCCATTGGCGGACAAAGGCGGGTGGTACATCAGGACACAGAAACTTGCCTGCTCGCCCCGGCCAACACGACCACGGAGTTGATGCAACTGGGCCAGCCCCAGGCGTTCCGGGTTTTCAATGATGATCAGCGACGCGTTGGGGACGTCCACCCCAACCTCAATCACCGTGGTCGCGACCAGCAGGTCCAGCTCGCCAACTTTGAACTGCTCCATCACCGCCGCCTTTTCCTGAGCCTTTAGCCGGCCATGCACCAGCCCCACTTTCAGGTCCGGCAATCGCTCGGCAAGCTCCTGGGCAGTCACCTCCGCGGCTTGACACTGCAGAGCCTCGGACTCCTCGATCAGAGTGCACACCCAATAGGCCTGTCGACCTTCCCTGCAGGCGCCCCGAACCCGTTCAATCACATCTTCCCTGCGGCTGTCGGGAATCACGATGGTTTCGATCGGCTTCCGTCCTGGAGGCAGTTCATCAATCACCGAGGTATCGAGATCGGCATAGGCGCTCATGGCAAGCGTACGGGGAATGGGTGTTGCGGTCATGATCAACTGGTGAGGTGCCAGTGAGCCACCGACACCCTTTTCCCGCAAGGCCAGCCTCTGGTGTACGCCGAAACGATGCTGTTCATCGACGATGACCAGGGCAAGACGATGGAACCTGACGTCGTCCTGAAACAGGGCATGGGTGCCGATCACCACGGCGGCATCCCCTGACTGGACCGCTTCCAGCGTTTCCGTCCGGGTCTTTCCTTTTACCTTCCCGGATAGCCACGCGAGACGGATGCCCAGAGGCTCTAGCCATGCCCGGAAATTCTGAAAATGCTGTTCGGCAAGGATTTCGGTGGGCGCCATCAGGGCTACTTGTGCACCGGCGCCAATAGCCTGCAACGCCGCCAATGCCGCGACAACGGTCTTGCCCGAGCCAACATCGCCCTGAACAAGCCGGAGCATCGGCAGTGGCTGGCTCAGGTCCTGACGGATATCGGCCAGCACATGGCGCTGCGCACCGGTGAGTGCAAAGGGCAGGGAATCCAGGAAACGCTCGGGCAAATCCCCCGTGGGCAGGAGCGGGAGCGCTTCACGGGCCTGAATCTGTTCACGCACCTGGAGCAAGCTCAGCTGATGGGCCAGCAGTTCTTCCATCACCAGGCGCTGTTGCGCCGGATGGCGCCCTTCCATAAGCAGGTTGACCGGCGCGCTGGCTGGCGGGGAATGCACCAGCTGGACAGCTTCGGTGATTCCGGGCAGCTGATACTCGGCCAGCAGGTTTCCGGGCAACCAGTCACGGATCGGGAACCGGTCAAGATAGCCCAGAGCCTGCTGGCAGAGCGAGCGAACGCGTGGCTGCTGGATGCCCTCTGTCAGCGGGTAAACCGGGGTCAGGGTCGCATCACCTTCCGCCGGCATGGGCGGCGGATTGGTCTGGTACTCCGGGTGGTAGAACTCATAACCTGCGCGCCCGGGCCGGACTTCGCCAAAGCAGCGAACCCTGGCGCCCTCGCTCAACTGGTTTTTCTGGGCCGCGTTGAAATGAAAAAAGCGCATCACCAGAAACCCGCTGTTATCCCGGAGGGTTACTTGCAAACTGCGTCTGCGACCCATGATCAGGTCCGCTTTCATAACCTCCCCTTCCACCACGGCCACATCACCGATGCGAAGACTTCCCATGGGTATTACCCGGGTTCTGTCTTCGTATCGGTGAGGCAGGTGAAACAGCAGGTCCTGCAGGGAGGTAATACCCAGCTTGGCGAGCTTTTCTGCCAGGGCGTTTCCTACGCCCTTGAGCTGGGTGACCGGTATGTCATCCAGTGACGTCATAGTCAGGCTCAGGCGCTTTCGGCCACAACCGGTGTGTCTGTTTTCGCCTTTTCGATTACCCGGCACTGGCTGGCAGCCAGGGAGAGCACATCAATAGCCTTGGGCCGCGGGAACGTGACCCGCCAGGCCAGAGCCACCGTGCGGAACGGCACCGGGGACGCAAACGGTCGAACGGCCAGAATGTCCTCGTGGTACTGCATGGCGGTGGCCGCCGAGAGTGGTAAAACTGTGATGCCCAGGCCGGAAGCGACCATATGGCGAATGGTTTCCAGAGAACTGCCTTCGGTCACCAGCGCCGGTGAGCCGTTGTTTGCCCGGTGGGTTACGGCTTCTACCAGGGGGGGGCAGGATTCCAGAACCTGATCCCGGAAACAGTGTCCGGGCCCGAGCAATAGCAATTGCTCCTTGGCCAGCTCGTCGGCAGTCAACTGCTCCTTGCTGGCCAGCGGATGTCCCGCGGGCAGCAACACAACGAACGGTTCGTCATAGAGCGGCAGGGTAACCACTTCCGGCTCCTCGAACGGCAGGGCAATAATAATGGCATCCAGCTCAGACTGCCGGAGTTTCTGCCTCAGGTTGGCGGTATAGTTCTCTTCGATATAGAGCGGCATTTCCGGGGCCGCCCGCCTCAATTCGGGGAGCAGGTGCGGGAACAGATAGGGACCGATGGTGTAGATCGCACCGACCTTCAGAGGCGAATTGAGCTGGTTCTTGCCATCCTGAGCCATGTCTTTGATTAGGCCGACCTGATCGAGCACCCGCTGGGCCTGCTCGATGATGCGCAGACCGGTTTCGGTCACGCGGATGCTGCTTTTGCTTCGCTCGAATAGAGGGATACCGAGCTCGTCTTCCAGCTTTTTCACAGCAACACTGAGCGTTGGCTGGCTGACATGGCAACGCTCTGCAGCCCGGCCAAAATGCCTTTCGCGGGCCAGCGTAACGACGTATCGTAACTCGGTGAGAGTCATGGTGAGCTCCGGTCAGATAGATGCGGGTCGAAGTTTCACGAATTTATGAGGTAAAGCATAAGGATTGAAATTGTCTATGGCAATCACTGAAAGTCGTAAGACGCCCCGAATTCTCGTTGCCGGTTGCGGCAAACTCGGTGGCGCCATTGCCAGCCGGCTGACAACCTCGGCCACCGTGTTTGGCCTGCGGCGAAATCCCGGGCTTGTTCCCGAGGGCGTTCACGGCATTGGCGCCGATCTGACCAGGCCTGAGACCCTGGCCCGCAAACTTCCTGCTGATCTCGATATCATCCTCTATTGCCTGACGCCCTCCAGCTACGACCAGCAGGGCTATCGCGATGCCTATGTGACTGGCCTGGAAAATTTGTTGGCGGCCGTCGGCAGTCAGTCTCTGAAGCACCTTTTCTTTGTGAGCAGCAGCAGTGTCTATTCACAGGATGACGACAGCTGGGTAGATGAATCCAGCCCCACAGAACCGGCCCGGTTCAGCGGCGAGCAGGTCCTGGCCGGTGAACAGACCGCATTGGAAAGCGGCCATCCGGCGACAATCATTCGATACAGCGGCATTTACGGGCCTTCACGGCGGCGTTTTCTCGAGGAGGTCCAGGAGGGGCGCATGAATCCGGCGAAGCCAGCACCGTTCAGTAACCGGATTCATGAGGAGGATGCAGCGGAGGCCGCTGCCCACCTTGTGAAGCTGGCACTTTCGGGAGCGTCACTGGAGACCTGCTACCTTGCCAGCGATTGCGAGCCGGTAAGACTTGATGAGGTAGTAGATTGGGTGCGGCAGCAAACGCCCTGCGCCGATCCGCAGCCTGATGCCCGGAAAGGTGGCCGGGCCGGGAGCAAACGCTGCAGCAACAAGCGACTGCTGGACACCGGCTTCCAGTTCCGCTACCCGGATTTCCGTGCCGGCTACCGCGACATGATTGATCAGGGGTGAGCCTTCGGCATTAAAAAAGGCGGCCAAGGCCGCCTTTTCTCAATTCAGGTGTTTTCAGGTCTTAGCTGAGCACCATCACCGCTTCCATTTCAATGGGCACTCCCTTGGGCAGCGCCGCGACACCTACCGCCGCTCGGGCCGGATACGGTTCCTGGAAATAGGTGGCCATGATCTCGTTGACCGTGGCGAAATTGGCCAGGTCTGTCATGTAGATGTTCAGTTTCACAATGTCCTTCAGCTCGCCACCGGCGGCCTCGCAAACGGCCTTGAGGTTATCGAATACCTGCCGGGTCTTGGCAGAGAAATCGCCGGCGACCACTTCCATGGTTTCCGGCACCAGCGGAATCTGGCCAGACAGGTACACGGTATCCCCTGCCTTTACCGCCTGGGAGTATGTGCCGATCGCCTGGGGCGCATTCTCGGTCTGAATTACGGATTTGTTGGTCATGACCCTTGGTTTCCTCTCTTCCAAAACGCCAATCCTCGCCCTTGCGTGGCGCGCCTGTCAACCGGGCTTTGGTCGGGGTCAGTGCCGCACACGGCTGATGTGGGTAATCGCACGAATGTTGCGGATCCGGCGCATCACCCGGGCCAGGTGCCGGCGACCATTAACGTGTACCACTAGACTGACAACGCCAAAGCGGGCGTTCTGCTCTTCCACGTTAATGCGCTCGATGTTGCCGTCCGCCATGGCAACCGCATTGGCCATCTCGGCAATCACACCGCGCTGGCGCTCCAGCTCTACCCGGAGCTCCACGGAAAATTCGTCGGTAATGTCCTTGGCCCATTTAAGATGCGTGAGGCGAGCCCGCCCCTCATCGTCCTCGGGCAACCGGGAGCAGGTATCGGAATGAATCACCATACCTTTGCCGGAATCCATCACCCCAACCACCGGGTCTCCCGGAATCGGTTTGCAACAGCTGGCGAACCGGACCAGAAGGCCTTCCGTGCCACGAATGGTCACCGGGCTATGATTGCCACCCTCGATATCCCTGGGAGCCTCAATGGCTTCGGCAACCTCTGAGCCGCTCGCGAGCTGACGAGCCACCAGATAGGCCATCCGGTTGCCGAGCCCGATGTCACTGATCAGATCATCAAAACTGTTCACCTGATTGTGGTTCACCACGGCTTGCTTCTGGGCGTCGCTGATCTCGGAAAGTTTCGCACCAAACCCTTTCAGGGATTTCTTCAGCAGGGTGCGACCGAGCTCCAGCGATTCCGCGCGCTTCTGGCTCTTGAGCACGTGCCGGATACTGCTCCGGGCCTTGCCGGTCACCACGAAACTGAGCCAGGCCGGGTTGGGGCGGGCGCCGGGCGCAGTGATGATTTCCACGGTCTGGCCACTCTGCAGAGGCTGGCTGAGGGAACCCAGGTTGCGGTTGATTCGACAGGCTACGGTGGCGTTGCCGATGTCCGTGTGGATGGCATAGGCAAAGTCTACTGGCGTTGCCCCGCTTGGCAACTCCATGATGCGGCCTTTCGGGGTGAAAACGTATATCTCGTCCGGGAACAGGTCTACCTTTACATGCTCGATAAACTCCATAGAGTCATCGGCCCGTTCCCGCATTTCCATCAGCCCCTTCACCCAGCGGTCGACCCGGGCCTGGTTGGCGCTGGTCACGCTGCTGGGTTCATTCTTATACATCCAGTGCGCCGCAATCCCGTTATTGGCGATATGCTCCATCTCCTCGGTACGGATCTGGATCTCGATGTTCACGTGCATCCCGAACAGAGTGGTGTGGATGGACTGGTAGCCATTGGCCTTGGGCATGGCTATGTAGTCCTTGAAGCGGCCCGGGAGGGGTTTGTAGAGGCTGTGTACGGCACCAAGGATCCGGTAGCAGTCGTCTTCGGTATCGGTGATGATCCGGAACGCGTAAACGTCCATGATTTCATGGAAGGATTTCTGCTTGAACTTCATCTTGTTGTAGATGCTGTTCAAGTGCTTTTCCCGGCCCAGAATCCGCCCCGGCAGGCCGCGCTCTTCAAGCTTCTCCTGCAATTTGCCACGAATATCCTCGATGATTTCGCGGTGGCTGCCCCTGAGCTTGTCCACCGCTTTTGAAATGTATCTCGAACGCATCGGATACAGCGAGGTAAACCCCAGATCCTCGAGCTCGGTGCAGATCGAGTGCATACCCAGGCGGTTCGCGATGGGGGCGTAGATATCGAGGGTCTCGGTGGCAATGCGCTGGCGCTTCTCATAGGGCATGGGGCCCAGGGTGCGCATATTGTGAAGGCGGTCCGCCAGCTTCACCAGAATTACCCGAATATCTCTGGCCATGGCGAGAGTCATCTTCTGAAAGTTTTCAGCCTGGGCTTCCGCCCGGGACCGGAATTCGATCTGGGTAAGCTTGCTGACGCCATCCACCAGTTCCGCAACATCGTCGCCGAACTGCTCCGCCAGGGCATCCTTGGGAATGCCGGTGTCTTCGATCACATCGTGAAGCATCGCCGCCATCAGGCTCTGATGGTCCAGACGGAGATCGGCGAGAATATGGGCGACAGCCAGGGGGTGAGTAATGTACCGGTCGCCGCTCTTACGCATCTGGCCCTCATGGGCCTGCTCGGCATAATAATAGGCGCGTCGCACCTGATTGATGCGAGTGGTATCCAGATAGGAACTTAGCTCTCGAGCCAGTCCTTCAACCGTAGCCTCTGCCGACACCGCGCCTCCACGACTTCATGAAATTCAGGGACAAAAAAACCCGAATGCACGCATCCGGGTCCTTCCAGAGTCCTTCCAGCAACGTTCTATAGCTACACTATAAAACCGCGGGGACAGATTTCAATGCTTCTCGCTTGCGGACAGATACTTATATACCTGGCTCCGCAGCTGGGTCACTCGTCGTCTTCTTCCTTGAGGAGATCACGAGTAATCTTGCCTTCGGCAATCTCGCGCAGAGCGATAACCGTGGGCTTATCATTTTCTTCAGCCACCATCGGCTCGGCACCCTTGGTAGCGAGCTGACGGGCACGCTTGGTTGCCAGCATTACCAGCTGGAAGCGGTTATCAACGTTTTCCAGACAATCTTCAACGGTAACTCGTGCCATAACTTCCCCGACTCATAAAATGACTGTTTCAGCAGACCGCACAGTTTACTGTGGCCGGTTCAATTTGTATACAGGAAAACCCCGTATCACGCCGGGCCGGACAATCCCGCCAGCTACGCTCGATGCCTTGGCTGCTGCACTTCCATGCGAAGGCGCTGGGCCCGGACAATCGCGAGCAGATCTCCGAGGGCCGCTTCGAAGTCGTCATTGACCACCAGAAAGTCGAACTCCACTGCGTGACGGCACTCTTCCTCAGCCTCGGCCAGGCGCCGCTCCACTATCTCCGGCGCATCGGTGCCACGCCCGACCAGTCGGTCGCGCAGCACTTCCGGAGAGGGTGGCACGATGAAAATACTGACACACTCGGGAATAAGCCGTCGCACCTGAGCGGCACCCTGCCAGTCGATCTCCAGGATCACATCCTGGCCTGTTGCCAGAGTTTCCCGAACCCATGCCTGGGAAGTGCCGTAGTAATTGCCGAAGACATCGGCGTGCTCCAGAAAGTCGCCCTCGCCAATCATCGCCTCGAACACGGTCCGGCTGACAAAGTGATAGTTCACCCCGTTCTGTTCGCCCTCCCGCATGGAGCGGGTCGTGTGCGAGACGGAAACACCGAGCTTCTCGTCATTGCGGAGCATTTCCGCCACAAGGCTGGTCTTGCCGGCACCGGATGGCGCGGAGATAACGTACAGAGTACCCTGCTCAACTGCCTGACTCATAACCCGAGAACTCCAAACCTGGACACGGCGGCCGCGTATTCCGGCCAGTAAAGCACGGAATTATACGGACTTTGGCAAAACACCGCACCCCACAAGGGCGTCAGCTGATACCATTTGCCTATCCACTGTTCAGCGACTGCAAGAACCCATGCGAACCACCATCGACATCACCGTGAAGCAGCCAGGCAAAGCCATCGACGCCCTGAGCGAGGCGGCCCCCGGGCTTTCGCGTCAGAAAATCAAGGACGCCATGACCAAAGGCGCCTGCTGGTGGACTCACAAAGGCAAACGCCTTCGGCTACGCCGTGCCACAAAGGAGCTGAAACCGGGTATCCGACTACAGCTTTACTACGACGAGAAGGTGCTTGAGAGGAAACCGGAAAAGCCGATTCTCCTGGAGAATGCGGGGCGCTACACCGTCTGGTTCAAACCTCATGGGCTACTGGCCCAGGGCTCCCAGTGGGGCGACCACTGCAGTTTGCTTCGCCTGGCCGAAATCCAGCTTGAGCAACCATGCCATCTGATCCACAGGCTCGACGCCGACGCTGCCGGGCTGATGCTGATCGCCCATGACTCGAAAGCGGCCGGCGCCCTTTCCCAGTGTTTTTCGGGGCGGACCATGACCAAACACTACAAGGCGCGAGTGGCCGGCCTCATCGACGCTCGGGAGCAGCTCGTTGATGCGCCCGTCGAGGGCAAGGCGGCCGTCAGCCGTGTCTCAACGCTCGAGCTGGACGAAACCGGGGAAACTTCACTGTTGGAAATCAGTATCGAAACCGGACGAAAACACCAGATTCGCCGGCATCTGGCGGGCCTCGGCCATCCGATCATCGGTGATCGCCTTTACGGGCGACCGGCCGGCGTACCCTTGCAGCTCCTCGCCTTTTACCTGGAATTCGACTGCCCCCTGAACAAGCGCAAGATGACGTTCGAACTGTCGGCGGAACTGAGCGACCTCACACTGAATTGACCACCGGCGTAGAGATCCGGCTTATTCCAGATTCTGCACCTGCTCTCGCATCTGTTCGGTCAGAACCTTGAGATCCACTGCAGTACGGGTAACGCCGGCATCAATGCTCTTGCTGCTCAGGGTGTTGGCCTCTCGATTGAGCTCCTGCATGAGAAAATCCAGCCGCCGGCCAATGGCATCTTCGCTTTTCAGAGTATCGGACACCTCACCGATATGGGCATCCAGCCGGTCCAGCTCCTCGGCCACATCGCTTTTCTGAGCCAGCATCACCATCTCCTGGGCAACCCGCTCGGCATCCAGTTCCACTTTGGCTTTTTCGAACCGATCTCGCAGCGCTTTCTCCTGCGCCTCGAGCAATTCCGGCATACGCCTACGGACGTCGGCAACGAGATCACCCATGGTTTTCAGGCGATCTTCGAACAGTGGCCGCAGGCGCTCCCCCTCCCGCTCGCGCACCGATGCAAGTTCGGCCACGGTTTGCTCGAACAGTCCGACGGCAGCCTCTTTTGCAGGGCTATAATCCTGTTCCGGCACTGACAGCACGCCCGGCCACCTGAGTATGTCCAGGGCATTGATGTGGGCCGGATTATCCAGAATCCGGTTGATGTGGTTGGCCGCCTCATTCACCGCCTGGGCCATGTCTTCGCTGATCTCGAAACTTTGCGAGCCTTTCTCTGCCGACTGCAAGCGCATGGAGACATCCACCTTGCCCCGCTTCAACTGCTTTCTCAGTTCCTCCCGGAACCGGTTCTCCAGCTCACGGAACGCTTCCGGCAGGCGGAAGGAGGGTTCGAGATACCGGTGATTCACGGTCCGGATTTCACAGGTCAACGTTCCCCAGTCTCCCTGGACGTCCTTGCGGGCAAATGCAGTCATACTTCGGATCATGTCAGCTCCGCTTCGATAAAGTTGTATCGATGAAGTTTAACAGGCTCTTAACAGCAACGGCGAACCGGACAAAAGGCCAACCCCAACGTGATATACTGACCGGCCTTTTCGACAAACGTTCGCCCGGGACTCGCTCCCGGACATTCAAAACTGACTTCAGGAAAAACTATGCGTCCAAGCGGCAGAACGCCCGAACAACCCAGAGATGTTCGAATCACCCGCAACTACACCCGTCACGCCGAAGGCTCTGTGCTGGTGGAATTCGGGGACACAAAAGTCATCTGCACTGCCTCCGTCGAAAACAAGGTCCCTCCGTTTCTGAAGGGTGAAGGCAAGGGCTGGATCACCGCCGAATACGGCATGCTGCCCCGCTCTACCGGCAGCCGAATGGGCCGTGAAGCTGCCCGCGGCAAGCAGGGTGGCCGGACCGTCGAAATCCAGCGCCTGATTGGCCGCTCCCTGCGTGCAGCGGTGGATCTGACCGCTCTCGGTGAACACTCCATCACCATTGACTGCGATGTCATCCAGGCCGATGGCGGCACCCGCACCGCAGCCATCACCGGCGGCTGCGTGGCACTGGTTGATGCCCTGAACCACCTGGTTGCTGACAAGCGCCTCAAGAAATCTCCGCTCAAGCAGATGGTCGCCGCGCTTTCAGTCGGTGTTTACAAAGGCACCCCGGTGGTGGATCTGGACTACCCGGAGGATTCCGAAGCCGAAACCGACATGAACGTGATCATGACCGATCAGGGTGGCTTCATTGAGATTCAGGGAACGGCAGAAGGCGCGCCGTTTGACCAGTCAGAACTGGACAGCATGCTGACTCTGGCCAAACAGGGTATTGAGCAGTTGTTTGAGATTCAGAAGGCGGCGCTGGAGGCCTGACTACTGCTGAGTACGTCACCCGCGTGTCCGGAGGGAGAAATCTTTCCGGGACACGCTACGAGCACGTCCCTGTGCGCTCGGCTCCGGCCTTCCCTGGCCGGAGACGGTCCCGGAAAGATTTCTCCCTCCGAACCCGCTACTATTCGAACAACTTCCAAAGTCCGGGGCGCCTGTGTGGCGATGCTTCCCCAGACTGTTGAGGGCCAGGGACGGCCCGAAACAAGCGCACATGGATGTGCTTGTAGCGTGTCTGGGGAAGCGTTGCCGCGCAGGCGCCTTCCTCAGAGCTTAGAAGCCGATTTCGATGTCGTAATCCATGATCACCGGGGCGTGATCAGAGAAGCGGGTTGAGTCGTCAATCCAGCCATCTTCGATGGTCTTGCGGATTCCTGGTGTCAGCAGCTGGTAATCCACCCGGATGCCGGCATTCTTGCGGGAACCCTCGGCCTGCTCGGGCCACCAGGTGAACTGATTGCTCTGCTTGTTGATCTCCCGGAAGCCGTCAACGCAGCCCATCTCATCGAACAGACGATCCAACCAGGCACGCTCGTGGGGCAGGAAACCGGAGAAATCCAGTTTGTGGTACAGCGGGCTGGCGTCGGTTACGTGATGGGCAGTCTGCAGGTTGGCGCAGAAGATGAACTGACGGCGCTTACGAAGGGTCTTTTGCATGTGCAGACCGAAGGACTCCATGAATTCGTCCTTGTGGTCGAGAACCGTCAGGTCGTCCTCGCCAATCAGCTCGTCCTCACGACCCAGCGCACAGGGCGCCAGGACGCAGGCAACCGAGACCTTGTCAAAATCGGCCTGAATGAACCGGCCTTCCCGATCGGCCTGTTCGTTGGCAAATCCATACATGATGGCCTTCGGGAAATGACGGGTGTATATGCCGACACCGCCATCTTCATTCTTTTCGCCATCAATAAAGTAGGCCTCGTAACCTTCCGGAATCAGGTTATAGTCCTCAATCTCGTAGGCCCGCATGCGATGGTCCTGAACGCAGACCACGTCAGCGTCCTGCTCCGCCAGCCAGTCGAAAAAACCTTTTTCAACAGCCTGGGCGAGGCCATTGACGCTGATTGATACTACCCGCATACGTGTTCCCTGATTCGGTTTGTGTGTATGATACCGTTTTTACGAGCTAATTAAAGATCAACACCCGCCAGAAGCCTTGTCATGCACGACTATCAGCAAAAATTTATCGAATTTGCCATCCGCCGGAATGTACTACGCTTTGGTGAGTTCACGCTCAAGTCGGGCCGAACCAGCCCCTACTTCTTCAATGCTGGACTTTTCAATACCGGGGACGACCTGCTTCAGTTAAGCAAGGCCTATGCCGCCGCGATCGCGCGCAGCGGCCTGGATTATGACATTATTTTCGGCCCTGCCTATAAGGGCATTCCGTTGGCCACCGTCACAGCAATGGCGCTGGCTACAGACGGTAACAGCAAACCCTTTGCGTTTAATCGTAAGGAAAAGAAAGATCATGGTGAGGGCGGCAACATTGTTGGCGCACCGTTGCAGGGCAAAGTACTGATTGTCGATGATGTGATCACCGCCGGTACCGCGATCCGGGAATCCATCGATATCATCCGGGCCGCCGGGGCTGAACCTGCAGGCGTGCTGATTGCTCTGGATCGCCAGGAAAAAGGCAACGGCGAACTGTCTGCCATCCAGGAAGTGGAAAAGGAATTCGGCATTCCGGTGGTGAGCATTATTCGTCTCGAGCAGGTTTTGGACTATCTTAAAGCCAACCCGGAGTTTGCCGGGCATGCCGAAAAGGTAGCCAGTTATCGGGATCGTTACGGAGTCTGATTGATGGCCAATCGTCTGACCGCACTGTCTGTTAAAACAACGGCGCTGGCGCTTGCCCTGGGGTTTTCTGCCCAGGCGGCTGCCAATATGTACCGTTACACGGATGAGAACGGCCAGATCGTAATCAGCAGCACCATCCCCCAGGAAGCCACCAAGCGGGGCTATGACATCCTGAGCAACAATGGCCGCGTGATCGAAACCATTCCACCGGCACCAACCGAAGAAGAAATTGCTGCCCGGGAAGCGGAAAAACAGCGCCAGAAGGAACTCGCAGAACAGCGCGAGCAAGACCGCGCGCTGCTGAAACGCTTCAGCCATCCGGATCAGGCCGCGAAAGCCATGCACCGGAAAATCCGCGAGCTAGAGGGTCTTATCCAGCTCAAGCGCGGCAATATATCTGTGATATCGAGCCAGCTGGATAACGAACAGAGTCGGGCCGCCAACATGGAGCGGGCCGGTCGCGAGATTCCCGAGGGCACGCTGGAGAAGATCCGGCGGCTGGAGGCCCAGATTCGCGACATTGAGCGGGAAATTGCCTCACAGACCCAGGAAATCGACGAACTACGAAAGGCTTTTGAGGACGACATCGAACGCCTGGAAGAAGTTACCGGCGAGGCACGAACTCTGCCACTGGATCACACCAAGACCGACAACTGATTCTGCACTGAAATTTCCGAGACCAAAAAAAAAGCCACCGGTGTTAGCCGGTGGCTTTTTCATTTCACTCACCTACCGATGAGGTGCTATCCACAATTCAGGCGGATGCAGTGCTCTTCTTGGCAGTGGAAGTGGTCTTGCGCGCAGTGGTCTTGCGTGCAGCCGTCTTCTTCGGCTCAACCGTTTTTTTCGCATCCTTCGCAGCGTCAGACACATCTTCCGCGGCTTCTGCAACTGCATCAGCGCCTTCGGCTGCTTCTTTTTCCAGCTTGGCGACCAGGTCACCAGCAAAGCTGCCAAAACGGCTGTTCAGGTTGCGAAGCTGATCGAACAGGCTGTCACTGTAGCCGTTGTAACGCTTGCGCAGGGTCTTCACGCTGTACTCGCGCGCTTCAGACTCGAGCTTCTCGGCGTAATCGAACGGCTTGGAAGCCAGCTTCTTCTGCTGCTCTTCAGCAGCATTGATACCCTTGTCCACGATTTCCTGGAGCTGTTCCTGATAAGACTTGAGTTTACCCATGATAAATCCCCTTGGTTTACTGAAAGTTCCAAGGCCCTGTCGAAACCAGTGCAACGAGGGCCTTACTTCAATCTCACAACCCAAGTTACGCTCTAAAATTAGAATGTTCATACTAAAAGCAGGAAGTGAACGAATAAGGGCTTTTACGGATTATTCACTTGATCCTGAAAACCCGGCTGGCATAATGCCGGGCTGTCAAAGAAGCCCGTCTCCCCGTTTTATTCAGGCTCCATACGTTTAATCAACAAAGGCCTCGATCAGGCCCGTATGCGAGTAACCATGACCACCAGCAAAACCCGACAACCGCATTTCTTCATATTTCTTTTACCAGTGATTGCCGCCTCTTTCCTCCTTGCTGCCTGCCAGGAAGATTCCCGCGCCGTCAGCACCAGCTCTGACAGGGCCAGTGAAATCGCAAATTCGCGGCTGAACAAGGCGACCGACGGGCTCATGACCACACTTGGGCAGACTCGGGAAACCGGATATACAGCCACTGAGCCGAAGGAGTTGACATGGACAGCTCCACTGACCCGTGAGGACGGCTCGTCACTGGCACTTGGAGAGATTGCGGAATTCAGGGTCTACTACCGGTTCAGACACCAGGACAACTTCAAGGTTATCCGCATTGAGAGTCCTGCAACCACAAGACTCTCTCTGGCGGAGATGGCGCCAGGCGCTTACGAGTTCGCCATCACCACCGTGGATATTCAGGGGTTGGAGAGCCGGCGCTCAACTCCGGTCAACGTCGATCTGATCTGACTGAGGTTTACCAGCGGAAAATCACCCAGCTAGGCACCAACATGTCGGACTCGGTTTCCCGGATCCAACCGCCGCCATCCGCCGGCACCAGGTAATACTCCGGTCCGACTTCCGGTACAACCTTGATTTCCATCAGCTGTCCGTTGACCCGGTATTCATAGAACACTTCCTGCTCACCCGGGCGAATAACAATCTCGGGGCCCTGGCTTGCAGGCTGGTAATCCGAGATCACCACTGGCTCGTCGGGAGTTGTCACCGGCGTCTCATCCAGAGCGCCTTCTTCCTGGGCCAGAGCAGCCAAAGGCAGACAGGCGAGCAACAAAGCCGGGCAGGCGATTCGTTTCATTTTCGTGATACCCTTTCGTCCATCGATTTCAGTACAGAGTTGCATAAGCCAACCCACGCTTCAATCAGATTCCGGACCTGTTTTGACATGACCAGCAAAAACACACCACCTGTGGTTCTTGTGGACGGATCGTCCTATCTTTTCCGTGCTTATCATGCACTTCCACCGCTCACCACAAGCAAGGATCATCCGACAGGAGCCATTAAAGGCGTGATCAGCATGCTCCGCCGCCTGGAGCAGGATTTTCCCGGGTCCAAGATGGTGGTGGTGTTCGACGCCAAGGGCAAAACCTTCCGGCACGATCTCTATGAAGAGTACAAGGCCAACCGACCTCCCATGCCGGAGGATCTCGCCTGCCAGATCGAGCCTATTCACGAGATCGTAAAGGCCATGGGGCTGCCGCTGCTAACGGTGACAGGCGTTGAGGCCGACGACGTGATCGGCACCCTTGCCAACGAAGCAACCAGCAAAGGCATCGATGTGGTGGTCTCCACCGGCGACAAGGACATGGCGCAGCTGGTCAGCGATCACGTTACGCTGATTAACACCATGACCGAGACCCGGATGGACCGGGACGGCGTGGTGGAGAAATTCGGCGTTACTCCGGAGCAGATTGTCGATTACCTGGCCCTGGTGGGCGATAAGGTGGACAACATCCCCGGCGTCAACAAGTGCGGACCGAAGACCGCGGTCAAATGGCTTCAGAGCTACGACAACCTGGACAACGTCATCGAACACGCCGACGATATCAAAGGCAAGATCGGTGAATACCTGCGGGACGCAACGGAGACCCTGCCCCTGAGCCGTGAACTGGCGACCATCCGCACCGACGTGGAACTGGATTTTGGCCTGGAAGACCTGAAACTCCGGGAGCAGGACGACCAGCAATTGCTTGAGCTGTTCAGGGAGTATGAATTCCGAAGCTGGATCGCCGAACTCGAAGAGGACGAAAGTTCCTCTTCCAGCAATGCCAGAGCCGGCGATGAAAACCCCAAACCGGAAACCGGCGAAAAAGACTACAGCATCATCACCGACCAGAAAGAACTGGATCAGTGGATGGAGCGCCTTGGGGCGGCGGAGCTGTTTGCCTTCGACACAGAGACCACCAGCCTTCGCTACATGGACGCCGAAATCGTCGGTGTCTCCTTTGCCGTAAAGCCGGGCGAAGCCGCCTATGTCCCGCTGGGGCACGACTATATGGGCGCGCCCGAGCAGCTGGACCGTGATCAGGTGCTGGACCAGCTTAAACCACTGCTGGAGAACCCCGACGTGGCAAAGGTCGGCCAGAATCTGAAGTACGACAAAAACGTACTGGCCAACCACGGCATTACCCTGGAGGGCATTGCCGAAGACACCATGCTGGAATCCTACGTTCTGAACTCTGTGGCCACGCGGCACGATATGGACAGCCTCGCCATGTACTACCTCGGCGAGAAGACCACCAGCTTTGAGTCCATTGCGGGGAAAGGCGCGAAACAGCTCACTTTCAACCAGATTGACCTTGAAAAAGCGGCGCCCTACGCCGCCGAAGATGCGGACATTACCCTGCGCCTGCACCAGACCCTGCGACCGAAGCTGAAAGAGACCGGAAAACTGGCCGCTGTGTACGAAGATATCGATTTACCCCTGGTGCCGGTACTGTCGCGAATGGAGCAGCGTGGCACCCTCATCAGCGCGAGTACTCTGCGCCAGCACAGCCAGGAACTGGCAGAGCGCATGGCGGAACTGGAAAAAGAAGCCCATGACGTGGCCGGCGAGACCTTCAACCTGGGTTCCACCAAGCAGCTGCAGGCGATTTTCTACGACAAGATGGGCCTGCCGGTGGTCAAGAAAACCCCCAAGGGCGCGCCATCAACGGCGGAACCGGTGCTGCAGGAACTCGCCCATGAACACGAGCTGCCGCGCCTGATCCTTGAGCACCGCAGCCTGAGCAAGCTGAAGTCTACGTACACCGACACCCTGCCGGAGCTGATTCACCATCGCTCCGGCCGTGTGCACACTTCCTACCATCAAGCCGTCACCGCCACCGGTCGACTGTCGTCCTCCGAGCCCAACCTCCAGAATATCCCCATTCGCAGCGAGCAGGGCCGCCGAATACGGCAGGCGTTTATCGCACCCGAGGGTTACAAGCTGGTGGCTGCCGACTACTCCCAGATCGAGCTGAGGATCATGGCCCACCTCTCCGGGGACAAGGGACTGCTGAAAGCGTTTGAAAAGGGCGAAGACATCCACAAGGCCACCGCCTCGGAAGTCTTCGGCGTCAGCCTGGAGGAGGTGTCTTCAGACCAGCGCCGCAGCGCCAAGGCCATCAACTTCGGCCTGATCTACGGCATGTCCGCCTTTGGCCTGTCCCGGCAACTGGACGTTGAGCGCAAACTCGCCCAGCAATACATCGACCGTTATTTCGAACGCTACCCCGGCGTTCTGAAGTACATGGACAACATCCGCAAACAGGCCCACGACGATGGTTTCGTCGAAACCCTGTTCGGCCGCCGCCTGTACCTGCCGGAAATCAACGCCCGCAACAAACAGCTGCAGCAGGCGGCCGAGCGCACCGCGATCAATGCTCCCATGCAGGGCACAGCCGCCGACATCATCAAACGAGCGATGGTGGATGTGGAGAATTGGCTGCTCAAGGAACACGCCGATGAGGCCCGCATGACCATGCAGGTTCACGATGAACTGATCCTGGAAGTGAAGGAATCGGCCCTTGACAAGATCCGGTCAGGCCTGGAGCAGCGCATGTCCGCAGCAGCTGAACTGGATGTGCCACTCCTGGTGGAAGCCGGAGCTGGTGACAACTGGGACGAGGCGCACTGATTCGACCCAGAAAAGGGCATGGATGCCCGAAAATGCACCGAAATTGACCGCAATATCCACCGCCTGGTCTGCTCTCAAGTCCCGCGATTCCAGGGCAGGCCGCACGCACTACCTCCCGGCGAAATACCACCGTCACGGCACGATATTCGCTACATAATCAGAGTCGGCGCCGCCCCATCAGACACTCCGGGCTGCGCCATGTTGTGACACCCATCTCCGAGGCTCATACCATGACTTCTCTGGCATCTGAACGTAGCTGGCTGCTGGACCCCAGCGTGCTGAAACTGGTTCACCAGTGCCGCCGCCTGATTCACACGGAATTCGGCGTCAAACTGCACCTCACGGAAGAGCATCTGGACCAACAACTGGCCGAATACGCCCGAAAAACCCGCTCCACCCAACTGATCCGCACCTGGGAAACGCTGAAAGAACAGGTTCCACAGCTGAATATCGAACCGGAGGAAGAAGACGACGGTTTGAAGCGCAACTATCGGGGACAGGTGATTGCGGATGCCCCGACGGCATCAGTGCAGGACCACGAGGAGGGAGAAATCGACCAGCCACGGAAGAAAAAGGTCATCTACCGTGGCCAGGTGGTTGGCTGACCAGCCAGGTTTGCAGGGGCTTAGAAGGACTTGCTTACCTCGATTGCAGCACTCCAGGCGCTTAGGTCATATTCTGCGCTGTAGTAACTCGGGTCTTCCGCACCATTTGATAAACGTGCGACCTGATCCGGGTTCTCGTGCTGGTAATTGCGTTCGATGAAACTCGGATCGTCAGTGAACAAGAGAGTACCTACTGCGGCATCGACTGCCCAGCCACTCTGTGCGTCTTTCCACTGCGCACCTAAAGTCAGCCAATGGCGATCACTGGAAGGAATCCGAGCAGTAAGATATTGATCTACAGGCGATTCATCCCACGCATAGCCGGCTTTCAGAGCCCACTGAGGGGTTGCTTGCCAAACGCTGCCCAAATTGAACTGCCAAGTGTTCTTCCACTTTTCTGTAACGTGCGTTATAGGATCTCCCGAAATTGAAGAAATCTGGCCGTTACCACCTTCACGACTGTAGATATCCAGCTCCTCAAAACGACTCCAACGAGCATAGGTCGCGCCTGCCAATATCGTGACATCGTCCAATAACTGATGACGTATGCCAAAAGTCGCACTTTCGGGAATTGCCAGAGGCACCTCTACCTTCTCACTTAACGTGGTGCTCATACCTGGCTGACCGGGCACAGGAAAGTTGCGGATCTCCGCATCACCCTTCAAATTTAACTCCGTGCCAGTCTGCGCCGTGAGGCCCAACTGGGTTCGATCCGTGAGTTCATAAAGAAACCCAACACGGAAAGTCACAGCGATATCGTCGCCTTCTATGTCGGCATATGGATCCTGAGCAGCGCTGACCGCCTGGCGAGCAATCTGGTCTGCCTGCTGCGGTGAAGCGCCGCCTAGTTGAGCCTGCTCTGATGCAGTCTGGTATATCCGGCCAGCCAGGTCCTGATAGCGGGTCAGACGGCCCTCCGCATAGATCACATTCAGACCGACACCCATGGACAATCCCTGACCATTGCTGACCGATACTGAGGGCGTAAAGGCGATGGCAGTGAGTTCAGTTTCGTCAGCGAAATAACGACCAACAAAATCATCTTCGTAGTCTGCTGCCAGACCATAAGGCGCGTGCACACCAAAACCGACGTCGATGGACTCACTTACCTCATGCGTCAGATAAAGATTGGGTAGGATTGCTGGATCTGCGATATCGCCGCCCCGGGTACCGTCGGCCATAATAGGTGCAGGTCCAGGGAGGTTTCTCCGGGCTTCAGCACCCTCTTTTGCCTCAGCATCAATATCCAGAACCGCCGCACCAAAGGAAATATTGGTGCCAGACAGCTGGCTCATTCCGGCAGGGTTGAACAGAACCGTGGTCGCGTTCTCGGGGTTGGCAGCGGCGCCTGCGTTGGCGGTGCCCATGGCGCTGGCGCTCTGCTCATTCAGGGAAAAGCCGCCTGCCAGCGCGCTGGCTGGTGCGGCGAGCGCCGCGAGGGTGGTAAAACGTACAGCTCGTGTAAGCATTGAAGATCGGTGTTGCATGGTATCTCCTTGTTGAATCGCTCGGAGTATACGCACCACCCCTTACTGGCCTCAAATGCCATTCCTAACGGTTTGGGGCGCTAACTTTCTACGACCAAAGTCTAATTATGATCCAGCCGTCAGTCATCCTGGATTGAAAGCTTATCAACCGAGGAAGACAGTTTATCGGCCCCCTGGGCATCCGCCCCCAGCTTGATCATCAGACGCAGGTCGTTGGCAGAATCGGCATGAGCCAGGGCGTCCTCGTAGGTAATCGACCCTTCTGCATAGAGCTGATAAAGCGCCTGATCAAAGGTCTGCATGCCGGATTCGTTGGATTTGGACATCAGCTCTTTCAGCCGGTGTACCTCGCCCTTCCGGATCAGGTCCGACACCAGCGGGGTATTGATCAGCACCTCGATAACCGCCTTCCGGCCCTTGCCGTCCGGCGTTGGCACTAGCTGCTGGGCCACAATGGCCTTGAGGTTCAGGGACAGGTCCATCCAGATCTGGTTATGCTGTTCCGGAGGGAAGAACTGGATAATCCGGTCCAGCGCCTGGTTCGCGTTGTTGGCGTGCAGGGTGGCCAGACACAGGTGACCGGTCTCGGCGAATTGCACGGAATATTCCATGGTCTGCCGGGTACGCACCTCACCGATCAGGATCACGTCGGGCGCCTGACGCAGCGTGTTCTTCAGCGCCACTTCGAAGCTCTCGGTGTCGATGCCCACTTCACGCTGGGTAACGATACAGCCCTGGTGCTGGTGTACGAATTCGATCGGGTCTTCAATGGAAATGATGTGGCCACGGCTGTTGCGGTTCCGGTGCCCCAGCATCGCCGCCAGCGACGTAGACTTACCGGTGCCGGTGGCGCCCACGAACATGATCAGGCCACGCTTGGTCATGGCCAGTTCCTTGATCACTTCCGGCAGCGACAGATCGTCGATTTGCGGGATCTTTACCTCGATCCGGCGCAGCACCATGCCACACAGGTTACGCTGGAAGAATGCGGACACCCGGAACCGGCCAATGCCCCGGGCACTGATCGCAAAGTTACACTCGTGGGTTTCCTCAAACTCGGCGCGCTGCTTGTCATTCATCGAGCCGTAGACAAACTCCCTCGTCTGCTCCGGCGTCAACGCGTTCTTGGTCACCGGGAGTACTTTCCCGTTCACCTTCATGCTCGGTGGCACACCCGCTGTGATAAACAGGTCTGAACCGCCCTTTTCCACCATCAGCCGTAACAGTTTTTCGAATTCCATTTGTCTACCTATACCTTTTTGTCTTCACCACGCTGACTCCCCGAACATTGTTCGAGGAGCGGGGCGGGCGGCCTTCCCGGGACTGTCTGCAGCATGGATGCTGCAGTCAAGCGTACATGGACGTATTCACAGCGTGTCCCGGGAAGCTGTACCCGCCCCGCCCAGGCACCAAACGATGAAGGCTGGGTACAAAAAA
>MDTC01238300.1_pt1 | contig 32520 bp, 19 predicted proteins | sample 811181 | NCBI WGS metagenome assembly MDTC01 (sample SAMN05326644, study PRJNA326480) | marine metagenome | isolation source: seawater | place: Pacific Ocean: North | collected 2011
AAGCCGAGATCGCATAGCCTGGTATTGCGCGCGACTGGAAATCGCGTGTCCTTGTGGCACGAGAGTTCAAATCTCTCTCTCGGCGCCTATTTTGACTTGATTTTAAATGAATAAAAACCATTGAAGTGTGGAATTTGAATAAAGGAGCCACCGGCGAGAATTGAACTCGCGACCTCCTCATTACCAATGAGGTGCTATACCGCTAAGCCACGGTGGCAGTAAAGACGGCGACAAACCAGTGCAATATAACCACTTCGCGTCATATAAATGCGAGAGAAATGAGCCTTTGAATAGTATCAATTCCTCAAAGGCTATAAGGTGATTTGGAGAAATAAACAATTGGAGAAGGCAACTTCTCTGGATGGGATAATATGCAGCGAGAGCAGGAAATAAAATCGGAGATGCGACAGAGAGTTCGTGATCTTCAAAGTCAAGTGGATGAATTGAAAGACCTAGTCAACACCTTGTTGAGTGTTATCTGTGAGGAGCCAGATGGTGTTCACAGTGGAGCAGCACCGACAATTCCAGGTCAACCTGCTCACAACTATTGTATGTAATCAACCCTTGATTACGGCAAGCGGATTTAGTCGGACAACTGGCCGTGCCAAACCAGCATTTTCAGTAAGTTTGATCACTTCGTCAACATCTTTGTATGCATCAGGTGCTTCTTCAGATAGGACATTTGGAGTCGAGGCGTGTATTCGAATCCCACGTTCTTCAAGTTCTCTTTTGAGTGCTGAACCGTCAATTGTCTTTTTTGCTTTGGTACGTGACAGTGCACGCCCAGCACCGTGACATGATGAACCAAATGCGATGTTTTGTCCAGATTTAGGACCTGCCATGACCCAAGAACCGGTCCCCATGTCTCCAGGAATTAACACCGGTTGACCAGTCGATTTGTATCGTGAGTATAGATGCGGTGAGTCGCCGCTGTAAGCTCGAGTAGCACCTTTGCGATGGACTACACACTTGCAATTTTTATCGTGAATGTGGTGTTCCTCGACTTTTGCAATGTTATGTGCCACATCATACAATGTTCGCGCTTCGCCATCAACGCCGAGTTCGAGACGTAAAACTTCTCGAAGACGGTGTGATAATGCACTTCGGTTTGCGAAAGCAAAATTGGCAGCAGCATTCATTGCATCGAAATAAGACTGCCCTTCGGAGGAATAAAATGGCGCAGCAGCCAATTGTCTGTCTGCAATCTCAAAGTCCCACTCCGGGTCATACCATCCATTGCCTCGCTGTTTGTATCTTCTTTCAAGGCTACGTACATGATCACTGCACACTTGGTGACCTAAGCCACGAGACCCGGAGTGAATCATTGCTACAAGTTGGCCATCGTACAATCCCCATTGTTCCGCAGTTTGAGCATCGACAGTCTCTCCAACTGTTTGTAATTCGAGGAAATGATTCCCACTCCCCAAAGTCCCCAAGGCACGCAATCCTCGTTCCTTAGCACGAATTGAGATGTCTGCATTCTCTGTCTCAAGAAATCCTCCAGACTCGAGGTGATTGAGGTCTTCATCGAAGCCGTAACCGAGTTCAACAGCGGCAGGTGCTCCACCTTGTATCAATTGCTCTAAGTCACTACTTGTAATGTCAAGGCCTCCCTTGCCAGATGCTCCGGCTGGAATACGACCTGCAAGTCGACCTGCTAATTTTTTCAGATTCGGAATATCTTGGGCTGTTGCATCAAGGGCCAACATTCGCACACCACAGTTAATATCAAATCCAACTCCTCCGGGCGAGATTGCTCCTCCAAAGTCGCCAAATTCGGTATCCGTTGCAACTACGCCACCAATTGGCAGGCCGTAGCCGAAGTGCCAATCTGCCATTCCCCACGCCTCACCAACAATTCCCGGTAGGCTTGCAGCATTGATGAGTTGTTCAGGACCTCTGTCATCTGCATGAAGTTCCATATGTTTTTCATCAGTCACCAATCGAGCGTCGACTTTCATTTTCCCATGGGCCTTGATGCGAATTGTACCGTCTCCTTCATGAGACAAGTGCTGACGCCAATCCTCGGCCATGGTTGTAGTACGAGCAGTTCACCTTTGAGGATTGTTCTCTGTTTCAGCAAAAAATTGTACATAGGTTTCAAAGTGTATCGCACAGTGGGAGGCTCATCCCTTGGGGAGTTGAGCAGCATGGGATTACCGCCGATTGATTTAGCAGTGTTTCACAATGCTGGTTTTGTGCGTAGGCAATGTCGAATAACTCAACTATGGTTTTGGACAACTGATCCTGGCCGAGATACCTGTGGAGACACCGCTGAAGACGAATACACCTTCATTGGCGCACCGCTCATCAAGGGCTTTGAGATGCGTGGCAAGGAACTCAAAGACGCAATGCGTGAAGCGTTTCTCAATTTTTTTGAAGATGTACAACATACTCGTGTTGAACCGTATCCTGTCCTTGCGCGCTGGCGTGATGATATACATCTCACGATTGCTTCAATCGCAGATTTTCAACCTCATGTCACGTCCGGACAAGTTGAACCTCCTGCAAATCCCTTGACAATCTCTCAGCCCTGCATTCGCCTTACCGATGTCGATGCAGTGGGACGTTCAGGCCGCCACCTTACAACCTTTGAAATGATGGCTCATCATGTATTCAACCGACCTGATGAAGGAAAAATGTACTATTGGATGGAGGAATGTGTAGACTATTGTCATCAACTCATGACCGATACTTTTTCGATACCCGTACATGAAATTACCTATGTTGAAAATCCTTGGTGCGGAGGTGGCAACGCTGGTGCCGCTGTCGAAGTCATCGTAGGTGGTCTTGAACTTGCAACACTCGTTTTCATGAATCTTGAGGAGCACCCCGAGGGTGAAATCGAACTCAAAGGAGACTTCTACAGAGAAATGCCTTTGCAAATTATCGACACTGGATACGGTCTTGAGCGTTTTTGCTGGGCCGCAGCGGGCACTCCAACAATCTATGAAGCAATTTATCCTGAATCAGTTTCTTGGCTGAAAGAACTTTCCGGTTTCTCATCCGTTACTTCGAAGTGGCCTGAACTTAATTTGGATATGTTGCTGGGTGAGATGAGTCGACTAAACGGCATTATGAACATCGAACCGGGAGTTGACGCAGATGAGCTTCAGACCACCTTCTTACGACGATTAGCAGAACGCGGTGTAGAGGTAACTGCAGAACAATTTTCTTCGATTACCGAGCCGTTGGCTAAAATTTACGCTATACCGGACCATCTTCATGCGTTGTCAAATATGCTTGGTGATGGTTTAGTTCCATCAAATGCGAAAGCGGGATATCTAGCAAGGATGCTAGCACGTCGAACCCTTCGGTTGCGCGATGACCTTGGGCTCAAAGTACCACTTTCCCAACTCGCAAAACATCACATCGAAGTCAATCTAGGCGGACAGTCTATGAAACAGACTCACGATGGATTGCTTGAAATTTTACAACTGGAAGAAGAACGCTACGGGGAGATGATTCGGAAAGGAGGTAATGTGATTGTAACGCAACTCAAGGATTTACCCAAGAGTATAGAACGTATCCCAGATGAAATTCTGTTCCACTTGAACGATTCACACGGCTTAGCTCCTGACATGGTTGTGGCACTAGCTAAAAATGCTGGCTGGGAGAACGTCATCATACGAACTGGCTTCGCAGCAGAAATGGCTGAACGACATGCAAGAATGGCGAAACAAGCCGCGCAATCTGTTGAGGACAAGACTCTAGTTGAGTTGCCCTCACACCTCCCGACTACGATTCCACTCTATTACGAGGATGTTCAACAGCGAGAATTTGATGCAAGCGTTCTGGCTTGTTTACCATTACTTGACAAAGATATACCTGATGGTGCCACGCATGGTATTGTCCTGGATAAAACCTGCTTTTATCCAGAGGGTGGTGGCCAAGAAGGAGATTTTGGGAACTTATTTACTGATTCAAAAAGAGTTCAGGTCCTTGATACTCGTAAAGTCGGTAGCCTCATCGTCCATCTGACGAATGGTTCTTTTGATACCGGAGACCTTATTCATGGTGCGCTTAACTGGAATAGAAGAAAGCAATTGATGGATCACCACACCGCAGTTCACATCGTAGGTGGTGCTGCCCGTAGAGTTCTGGGCCCTCATATCTATCAGGCAGGCGCAAACAAATCTGAGGAATCAGGTCGTCTCGACATTACACATTTTAATCGGCTAGACCGGAAAGATTTAGATGCAATAGAATCCCTTGCAAACGAAGTTCTTGGCCAAGTACAGCGAACCGAAAAAACTGAACTTAATCGGAGAGATGCAGATAAAAAGTATGGCTTTGATTTGTATCAAGGGGGAGCACCTAAGGGCAACTTAATACGTATTCTTCGTATTTCTGACCATGACATACAAGCTTGTGGCGGCACACATCATGATGAGCCGGGTCAAATAGGCTCAATACGGATTGTACGTTCCGCTGCAGTGCAAGATGGAGTAGAACGCTTGCACATTGTTGCAGGACAAGCTGCACTGAACTACGCTCGCGAACAAGACGAGATTTTGAGAAAAACGAGCCAATTGTATGGTATTCCTCAGCATGAATTACCAAAAACTTCTGAACGGTTCTACAACGAATGGAAAGAACAACGGAAAATGATTGAACAGTTGGAGGCAGAAATAGTTCGTCTTCGGACCTCTGGTGGAGGCTCGGATACTACAGAACTTGACGGAGTTCGTGTTGTGATTATGGAAGTCAGTGGTGATTTGAAGAAATTAACAAAGATGCTCAAAGAGCTTACACTCGATGAATCGAAGCCCACACTTGCAGTGTTAGGTTCTCGCGAGGGTGGCGGCAAACTTATGATTGCAGTTACCGAAAATACCATTGCCAGCGAGCGTTATAATGCCGTTGACTTATTGCGTACAATCGCCCCTCACATCAGTGGAGGGGGGGGTGGTCGACCGACTCTCGCCCAAGGTGGTGGTTCCAATGCAGACGGGCTTGACGATGCGCTAGCCTCTGCACGTACTACCGTTGGACTGTGATTAGAGATTTTTAATCGCTTCAAGGTCAAAGAAAGAAACGGCATTGCGAATTGCATCGTCTTTGGAAAACCATTGAACTTCTGAAATCTCTTCTGTCTGTAATTCAAGTGATGTCAAGTCTCCGTTCCAACGTGAGCGATAAGTGAAGGATACAAATGAAACTCCTTCATCGGTAAATATTTTTTGAGTAATAATGGGTTGATGTTCTTCTAAAACGATACTCAATCCGATTTCCTCGAGAGTTTCACGTACGCAGCCTGTAGATGGGTGCTCATCATGGTCCATGTAACCTCCTGGAAGAGTCCAAAATCCCTTAAAATGCCCTCGTTCCACTTTACCCATTAGCACTTGGTCAGAATCGTTGCGAATCATTACTTTAGATACAAGTCGATGAATTGATCTGTATATTGCTTCACGTGCAACAGGATGCACCGAATTGTCTGCAATCAAGTCATCCTTCCAAGCCCAGCTTTTTGGCCATTCAATCTTTGGATAACCTTTCAGAACTCGATAAACCATTGTTCCAAACACAATTCGTGTTTCACGTAATAATTTCCAATCTATATCGAGTGCGTCAACTTCATCTCGAGATGGTAGACGTAGTTTTTCAGACACAATCTCTCTACCTTGCAAAGGTTGTTGCGGACCATCACCATTTTCATTGACCAACAAAACTTTGCCATCGTGTTCTAGATGGATAACTTCGATGGGGTGCATGTTGATGCGTCCCCTCCATATTTCATCAATGCTCGTATACTCTAAGTTTCAATCATGGGTTTTATTCAAGTATATCGATTTTTTCGCAGTAACATGGACATTGAACAATTGAATGGAACCGGTTGGGCCAAAACCTATCTTCTTGTTGACAAGAATTCAAGTTCTGCTGCATTAATTGACCCAGTTTTCGATTTCATGAACTATTATCTTGAGGTTCTTCAATCGAGAGATTTATCATTGAAATTTGTTATTGCAACCCACACACATGCTGATCACATTACTGCCTGCTACTCGCTACGCGAAAAAATTGGTTGTGAATATTTGATGTGGAAGGATACAGCGTGTCTTGGTGTTTCAAAATATCTCGATGACGGCGAAATTTTCTCCCTCGGTTCGTTTGATATGAAAGTCCACCACGTTCCAGGCCATACTAATGACCACATACTCATAGAGACATCAACTCACCTTTTTACCGGAGATTTCCTTTTCAATGGAGCAGGTGGTGTGGGTCGAGATGATTTGCCAAGTGGACGACTTCAAGCACACTGGGATTCGCTCAAGTCTTTGCAAGAACTCGATGAAAACCTAGTCGTATGCAGCGGACATGAACCGCCAGGAACTGAAATGCAATCACTCGCTTGGAACAGAATCAACAATCCAGTTTTAGTTTTGAACACCTTTGATGAATTTGAGGCTTGGCAAACAGAAGTCACTGCCGGACTTGGCTCAGTTTCCAAAATAAAAACTGCTCTGCCGGCTAACCTTTTTGCTGAAATTCCCGCTCACATACCTTGGATGGATTAAGAGCAATATATGCGAAGACATTTGAACAAGAATGGCTCCCCAGCATCATGAACCACAGTTCTGCACGGGGTGTTTTGCTCGTTTGTGTACTTCAATTACTCCTACTTGGCGTATCTGCTGCACCATTGACTGATTCACTCAATCCACTGGGCGACTTTGAAAGAATGGATGCTGCTCTCGAACAAGAACTCGTTGATGTTAGTGATGACACTGTACTTTCGGTAATTTTCCAACTGAATTCTGAGGTTACAAAATCTGACCTTGAACAATTGGAAACCCTAAATGCGGAACTTTTGGGTGACGCACCGCTCATCGATGGCGGACTTATTGAGGCTAAGGCACGTGATATTCGCACCCTGAGCCATTGGGAAAGAGTCGAATATCTAGAACTGAATCGTGAGTTAGAATTCTTTTATTTGCCACCTGAATTTGGTGGAGAGCCAATTACTGAGCCGGGTATTCTCATGCATGAGACTACGCATGTTGTTAACGCTACAACTTCATGGCACCGTGCGATAATCAATCCCGACGGAACGGTGGCGTACGATACAGACCTTGCATTCACTGAATGGGATGGTGATGGGACCGCTATAGTTGATCTTGACACCGGTGTTGATGCAGGGCATCCTGATTATGATTACCTTCAACCTTGGAGCGGTGAAAAAACGCTTTACTCTGCAAAATGGGATGGAGTTTGGACTGAAACTCGGAATTCAGATACATCCTCAGGTCACGGAACCCACGTTGGGGGTACAATCGCAGGTAACGGCGATGCTTCTGCTGGTCGCCGCGCAGGCGTTGCCAAGGGTGGTCAATTGGTCGCTTTGGGAACCGGTGATGGGGCCTCAATTTTTGCTGCAGAACAAGGACTTGAATGGACTTACCAGCATTCTATTCCAGGCCAAAATGAATATCACATTCGTGTGGTGTCCAATTCTTGGGGCACAGATGGTGATTATGACCCAAATGGAGCTGTTGCACAACTTACTGAAATGCTGACCTATGACCACGGCGTTGCAGTCATATTTGCAGCATCGAACTCTGGCGGCAACGGTGGGGAATGTGCTGGTGGTCTCAAGACCAATGTCTATGCAAATACGCCCTCTGCAATATCTGTTGCAGCCCTCACACACGACGGTACAGCAGTTACTTCTTTTTCATCACGTGGTTGCATGAATCAAATGCACACATGGCCTGATATCGGCGCACCTGGACGAGATATTTGGGCAACTGCTCCACGGGGTACTGCCATTGATGCTTCGACGAAACTTCAAGGAGATTTGTACTATATGTCCATTTCTGGAACGAGTATGGCTACACCGCATGTTGGGGGTATAGCAGGTTTACTCCTTGATGCAGCACCGTCATTAACGGTTGCTGATTATCATCGAGACGACCATGATGAAGGCTCTTCCCTTGTTGGTGGAGATGGTGCCGCAGCTTACGGTCAGTTCGAAGACTGGGATACTGCTAACTTTTCACGTGTTCATGAACTTGAATTGATTCTTGAATTAACGGCTCAGTACGATGGAATGTCGAATTCTTGTGAGAGCGGAAATGACGATGATGCTTGCAATGATATTCCCGCCGAGTGTTATCGAAGCGCTACAGGTCAATGCCACGATTGGCGAGTTGGCCATGGCCTTACCAATACTGACAAAGCGGTCGCTTTAGCGCGAACACTACAACTCATGCGTGATCAGAATAACGATGGAATTGTTGACCACCCCGAATATACAGTTTGGGATGCTTTGGACATTTACACTACATTGATGACAATTGAAACTATTTCTGTCGACACGGACAGAGTTCGACATTCTTGGAAGGGTGATTGGAATCACTTCAACAACGGAGCGAGTGGTGCAGTATACTATACCGAAGATTCTCACTATGTTTGGATTCCTAATGGGACAAGTAATCTCATGGCTTATTTCACTCCGACAGAAGTCGATATTGAAACTGCTCAAATCGGTAGTTTGCAGATGGAAATCGACCTAGCTGAAGATGGCTCCAACGATGCTCAAGGAGCTGGTACTCGGGTATCTGACACTTGGATTTATGACCTTGATGTTGGACCCGAACATTGGAATGCATGGGCTCATTTTGACATCACAGGACAAGCTGCTGCTTTCTTGGGTGTTTTTGAAGACCCTGAATTTTTTGAAGCAAGTATTCCATACACTGTGGATGTTGCCTTGACTCTTGATTTATCAACACCGGTCGACATCACAATTCCGCAGCGCCCTGACTTCTATTCGGACCTTGACCCTACTACACCATCCGATTCATGGGATGATTCGTACAAAGGCCAACTGACCTTTACTCGTGAGGCATACAATCAATCTGCTCTGATGTTGGAAATCCAGCCGAAGATGGCAGATGATGATGATTCAAACGGTTTCTTTTCAGACCTTTCTCAAGTCTTTTCCGACCATGCTGGATTTGTAGTGTTTCTGACAATTATGTTCCTCTTGTGCGTACTCGGTGTTGGATATTCCTTATACAATATGAATCCAAATCGAAGTGACGTAGAAGAAATTCTTGATGCAAGTCTTGAATAGACTTAAAGTGGATTTTCCGGAATTTTACCCCGATTTTCACTCGAAGGCAATTCTTGTAGATCTGCAAAACTAAGTTGTTCGATAGGTGCTTGATTTAAGCCATGCATTCTCTCTTTCATGACCATCCGAACATGAAATTCAATACGTCCTTTTGAGCGAGTGAGGTCGTAAGACAACGGATTGAGCGTTTCAATTACTTGAGCACCGAATTCGTCACGAACGCGCGAACCCCGCCAAATTGAATATCCCCAACGGAATGCAATTCCTACGACTGCTGCACCATAGAGTAGACCAAGAATCGTTAATGCAAACAGCGTAGCATTGCCATCTCGTGCTTCATCAAGCAAATTTCGAACGATAAGGAATACTAACCCAATTCCTACCAAAGGTTTGAGAATACTCTCAAGCCATTGGTCAACAGGAACCAACCGTCCCTTTGAAGGATCGACGAAAACTAAGTCCGATTCAAATGCTGCATTGAGCACTCCAAGGGCTCCCAGCAATATGATGTAGAGCATTGTTGAAAAGAGGATTTCAATCCCAAACGATTCGAGTTTAAATGTCCAATGAACGATTAGCCATGCGAATAACCCGAGGAATGCTCCTTGTGGGACATGGTTGAAATGTATAACGTGTTGAGAGAATTCATTCATCTTCGCTTTATCTTCGGAAAGTCCGCGATGTGGTTTTGGGATGTGTATAATTTGCCAGTGCATCAATTTTTCAATTGCTTTGAGTCCATTGACAAGAACCTCTTTTCGGATAAATATGTACTCGATAACAAGCAATACGGGGAATCCAATCACAATGACCGGTAGTGCCATGAATGCTGCAAGTGGAAAGATGATTATTGCTGGAAGCAGAAGGAAATGTGAAACGGTTAGGGGATGAAATAGGTCGGCTTCTATGAGCCGTTGGTGATTGGGACGAATGTGTAGACTTCGCGCAATGTCATCCAGTGTTGCCCTAAATGGAGCGACTTGCCGACCTGCATCAATAATTTGTAATACTGTACTTCTGTACTGTGAGGCTTCGTGCCCGACACCAATAAAAAATCTCCAACCGATGCGCATTGGAAGGGCCAGTAACAGTGGAATTGAGAGGAGCCCCGCAGCCCATATCAACGAATTGGTATCTACAGTAGCCATTCTGCCTCAATGTCCCGAGTACTGATGAGCGTTTGAAACATGGGGTTCTTGCATTACACAAGGCCAAGGTTGATGTCCTTCATGGTGAAACCAGTCCCATGGCAAGGATTGCTGTTACCGATGGCATGTCGAAAGATGCTGTGATACTGCTTGAGAAATCAGGTCATGAAGTCGTTCTTGGTTTCATTGAAGAAGAAGCCCTCCTTGGCGGTGCTTTGGAGGATTTTGATGCAATCGTCGTAAGAAGCGCTACGAAAATCACTCGAGAAATTTTAGCCCATTCGGGTTCACGACTCAAAGTAATTGGTCGGGCAGGTGTTGGCGTAGACAACATCGATATTGCTGCTGCAGCTGAGCGAAGTATCCCAGTGGTCAATGCACCTCGGGCTTCGACGCAATCTGTAATCGAACTAACGATTGCCCACCTACTGTCATCACTTCGCCATATACCTCGTGCCGACAGGGGTATGCGTCTTGGCAAGTGGGAAAAGAAGGCGATGAAAGGTACTGAGTTGTTTGGTAAAGACCTCGGACTCATCGGATTTGGAAGAATCGCACAAGGTGTTGGGTCTGTTGCTCAGGTACTCGGGATGGAGATTCATACTTACGATCCCTATCTTCCAGCAAAAGTTGCAAAATCTCAAAACACGACACTGCACAGGAATATCGATACACTTTTCCAAAATTGCACTCACATTTCGATTCACTGCAACTTTACTGATGAAACACATCACCTCGTCAACGCAGAACGAATGGCATTGATGCCTGGAAAATCTCGAGACGGGATCCCTTGTGGTAACCATATTGTCAACTGTGCCCGAGGTGGCATCATTGATGAAGAGGCGTTGCTTGAAGCACTTAAATCTGGGCAAATCGCATCAGCTGCACTTGACGTGTTTGAGCAGGAACCAGTTCCTCAGGGAAATCAATTGGTCCTCCACGAAAACTTCCATGGAACGCCACATATTGGTGCAGCGACTCTCGAGGCCCAAGCACGTGTTGGCAAGGATATCGCAAAGGCAATTATGACTGTCTTGAACGGTAATGTGGCAGACACAACAGTCAATTCACATTTACTCAAGTAATACTTTCACACTGAAGAACCGTGTGGGTCACGTCAAACTAGGATGTCCTTACGCGTTCAATCCAACATATGCGCCTCTTCACAATACCCCGTAAGCATCGATGCAATCCGTTCAATCAACCACTTGAAGAACTACCGGTGGAATTTCGGCCGAGGGAGAAGCTGGTTTTTCTAACCCCTACTCTTGAAATTTTATTATGCGAGGAATACATCAACTTCAAGCACTGTGGCCACTATACTGAACACATGTCGAAAGGTGTTGAACCGGTGGGTACGGGTACTCAACACCTTCGAAAAGAACGAATTTTGATTCATTGTGATCTTGATGCATTCTTTGCTGCTGTAGAAATACTCCACCATAATTTAGACCCTGAAAAACCCCTAATTATTGGTTCAGACCCCCAAGCTGGAAGAGGTAGAGGTATTGTTTCAACATGCAACTATGCTGCCCGGGCTTTCGGAATTCATTCGGCTATGCCGATTAGCGAGGCTTGGCGCAGATGCCCCGGTTATCCATTCGGGCCTGGTCACTACATACGAGGAAGTCGAGGTCTTTACAGTCGTGCATCTCGAAGGGTGATGGAGATACTCCAACAACCGGCTACATTTTTTGAGAAAGCTAGTATTGATGAAGCGTATATCGACATAACAGAGGCGGTCCAATCTGATTGGGATGCTGCATATGCTTTATGTCGGGAATTGCAAGATTCGATTGAAGAGAAAGTCGGCCTTACAGCATCGTTTGGTATTGCCCCAACTCGAATTCTTGCTAAAATGTCAAGTGAAGTGAATAAACCAAGAGGAATTTTCCGCATACTTCCTGACGAAATTGGAGATTTTTTTGATGGGCGTTCACTCCGTGAAGTGCCAGGTATTGGCCCTAAACGGGCAACTCAACTTGCAGAATGGGGCCTTCTTACGGTGGATGAAGCATATGTATTTGGCGAGATTGCTTTAGCTAGGATGGCTGGTGAACGATTCGCCTCATGGCTTACACGTGTTGTTGACGGAACAACAAGTTCGGAGGTGAGTCCACTTCGAAGTCGTAAGTCAGTAGGTAAGGAGCGGACTTTTTCAGCGGACCAAAGGGATCACGAAGCGGTTCTTGAAGTACTCCGTTCCCTAACTCATCGAGTTCTTTCGCGAGCAAAAGAGATGGGCGTTTCTGGAAGGCTTGCCGAAGTCAAAATACGCTACACTGGGTTTGAAACACACACACATGGTCGCTCGATACCTGTTGCGATGGATGAACCAGAGGTCTTTCTCCGTTTAGCAGAACATCTTTTCGCTACGAATGTTCAGCACAATCGAGGTTTACGCCTCGTTGGATTTCGTCTTGGACAGTTGGACATGCCTCCAACACGTCAGGCAGTTCTTCGACTAGGAGAAGAAGAATAATCACTCAAGTTTATGCATTTGAGTAAGGATTTGAGTAAATTCTTCGAGCTCTTTAGGAATTGTCTGACCTGAAATCGGTTGATTAAGGGAAATACCAAGTTCCTTCTTGGCATTCCATGTATCGCCGTTAAACATTTGTAATGCTGAGGAAAGCTCTCGCAAATGATCTCCGTCCTCGGTACCTAATGCTATTGAATCGTCAGCAGGTATTGGGAATGAATCAACTTCCACAGCAGATCGATTGTACAGTGTTTCAGAAATGTGGTGCGTGAAGAATGGACAAACCGGTGAAAATGCTGACATAAAATCACGGACAATGCGATGTAAAGTCCATGCAGCAGCAACATCGCCATCGTATAATCGAGATTTAACCATCTCAAGGTAATGGCTCGGTAAAACACCAGTACCAAAAGTTTTCAAAGATTGAGTGGCGGTGTAAATGTCGAGTTCTTCCCATGCAGTACGGACAGTGTCCATTGTTGATTGAAATTCTGAAAGAATCCATCTGTCTTCAACCGAGAGATTCCCCGGATGAATATCGAGGTCTGCAGGAATCTCAAACTGGGATGCAAATCGGGCAACATTGAACAACTTGGTAAGCACGCCAAAATACTTCTTTTCTATCTCTTCAGGATTAATATGGAAGTCGTCACCAACTTGAGCGTCACATGCCTTCCACAATCGAAAACATTCGCTGCCAATTTTATTGGCTCGGAGACTAACGGGTTTTTCAGGGCCTTTCACTTTCCAAGACCCTGTCCTGCCCCCAGCGCCACATTCGAGAACCGAGTCAGCATCTATGCCGTTTCCAAGAGACTTACTCATCTTTCTTCCCCAAGGGTCCATGCCAAGGCCGTCAATCCAAACATGTTTGAATCCAGGTTTATCCAACAATAGATTTGATTTGAGCAAGGTGTAGTAGAGCCATGTGCGAACAATTTCCTTACCTTGTGGGCGAAGAGCGGTTGGGAATGCTTTTGCGAACACTTCTGGTTCGTTGAGATATCCACTCACGAAAAGATTTGAGTTCGATGAATCCATCCACGTATCGAACACTTTTTCCTCTCCAACAAGAGTTCCAAGTTCATCCTTCATTGATTCAAATGTACCGAGAACTTCTCGAGAGTTTCGATCAAGAACAACACTGTCAACAGGAGGTTCCTGACGCCATGGTTGGACATATGTACCGTTTGGGGGCACGATAATTTTCGAATCGTCTTCACTGTACCAAATTGGAATTTCAGTATGGTACCAACGTCGACGAGAAATTGGCCAATCGATACTTATATTTTCCATCCAATCAAGTAAAAATTGCTTGTTTCTTGGAGGATGAAATTCGATGTCATCAAGATGTTCACGAATCCGGTCCTGAGCGTGGGTTTGACGTACATACCATTCCTTGAGTAGAATGATTTCCACCGGATTCTTTCCACGCTCTGAAACAGGAATTTCTTGTTCTCGCTCGATAATTCCCTTGACTTTACCTTGTTGTTCAAGAAATTCAATTGCTGTTTTTCGAGCGTCGATAACTCTCATTCCAGCAAGAGGTCCGGCAAGTTCCGTCAACTCGCCTTCAAGGTTAATTGCTTGAAATGGGGTAAGTCCCAGTTCACGGAAAACGGCAACATCGTTTTGGTCACCGAAAGAACATACCATGAGAATACCTGAACCAAAATCTGACTTAACCGAAGAATGGGTCATTATTTCCACTGTCTTTGAACGCCCTTCAACCGGCATGGGTAATTGAACTGATTTCCCGACAAGATGGCTGTACCGTTCATCATCTGGATGGACCACGACGACTCCACATGCACAGATTAGTTCAGGGCGTGTTGTAGAAATTGTGAGTTCCGTACCGTCCTCACACATCCATAGGACATCGACAAGTTTCGTCCTGCGTGACTGACGTTCAACTTCTGCATCGGCGATCGTAGTTCCCTCAACGGGATCGTAAATGTTCGGCCTCAAGTCCTCAATGATTGCACCGCTTTTGAACAGTTCAATGAAGATGGATTGAGTCACCGTTCTGTAAGCTGGTGAATCGGTGAGATACTCTCGCTCGTAGTCACACGAAAGTCCGACCCTCTTTGCAGTTTTTCTCATGGCTTGAGTAAATGTTTCAATGGTTTGTTCACACAATTGGATAAATTCAGCTCTGTTATAAGTTTTCATCTTTCGCTTGGTGTTTTTCTCAACAGTGAACTCAATATTGATTCCGTTTCTGTCGACCCCCCAAGGAAAATACACTTCTTTTCCGAGTAGGCGTTGTGAACGTGCAAGAACATCAATCATAGAATACTGGGCTACTGCGCCAATGTGCCACGTTCCTGAAGGATATGGAGGGGGAGTATCGATAACAAAAATTTCTTTGCCGCTGTTTGGGTTGAATCCGTAACGGCGGGTGTTAGCCTCCGAGTCGGCAGAATGTGCTTCTTGTATGCGCTTCTCAAGGTCGATTGACCATCTTTTATCGTTTAATACAGGGGCTGGCATGTGCCTCACCTGGCCCCACACACATGAACGGTACGGGTCCAAACAGCGCTGAGATGGTTCACCTTTGAAACCAACGGATGATATAATCGAAAGGCTACTACAATTCATGGTGTGCAGAACAATTCATCGGCAACCATTTGAATCACCGCATTCTACAGGTACTTAGAGGGGTTGCCATGGCTGAGCAAGACGCAGATAAAACCCCGTCAATATCCTCGAATTCCGACGAATCTAAATCTCCCGGTAGTTCGCAATCTACCCGTCTTTCTCGAGGACTCGAATCGGGCTACAATCGTATCCAAAACAGAGCAGTGGATATTTCTGCGCGTGTAAAAGATTTCAAGACTCGAGATGCGCTTGATGCTGTATTGGATGCGCCGGTACGCCTTCGAAGGGAATGGCAGGAGCATGGTGCCATTGGTGCAATTACTCGCTTTCCTTTAGCAACTGTTATTCTCTTTTTGATGATCACGCTGTTCTTTGTAAGTCATTCAGGGTTTTATGACCGATACCTCACTCAGTTTGATGACGACACGAGCGAAACGGATCTCAATGTCAATGGAGATTTGGAGGTATACTTGCCGGATGGAAGTAAAGTCGGAGAACTGCTAAGCCTAATCGAAGAAGATTGGACAAGCAATGTCATGGTTATTTACATTGAGTTGGGCGGTGGGCGTAACATCACAGACCAGCGTATTCTTCAAGAGATTAGTTTCATTGAAAATCAGTTGAACCCTTGTATTTCTTCGTTTAACTGTACGGTCAACGGAATGCCTGAGAACGATTCTGTTGTATACATATTATCACTATCAACCGTACTCAAAGAGGTGAATTCTAGTGCACCGCGTGTACGTGAGGCGTTCATCACTGAGCTAGGGCAACTTGGGTGCGGTTTGGGGCAAGACGAATGTCTTACAGCTCAGGCTGCCGAAGAACTCAACGACGCATTGGCTCTAACTGACGAGCAATTTGGAGGTGGATACGAGATACCATCACAAAGAACAATCAATGCTGTCATCAATGAAATGTATGAAGATGATGGTACACCTACACCAGGTCTTGACAAACTTGCGAGAGACATCAAGGGTGATGAAACCAGCCAAAATCAAGAATCAAAGGACACCCCTGACGGGACTCTCGACCGTGCGATTATGGCCGTGGCAGTTTCAGATGATGTGTCGGCAAAAGAGATTATTCGAAGTACGGAGGAAAATATCTCACGCATCTCCAACCTTGAACGACCATGCCTTTTCAATGCAGATGGGAGTCCAGATTCCAATGCTGGTCTGTGTGTTTGGAATGAAAAAGTAATGACTGACGAACAGAGAGAGCGATATGAATCAGACCAATCATCACTCGGAGTCATTAACCTCGAAATGACATTAACAGGTCCAGTACCAATCACGAATGCTGTTACAGATCGAACTTTCGATATGTTTTGGGACATTTTCCCAATGGCCGTTGTTTTGGTGGCCATCGGTTTGTTCGTGTTCCACTGCGATATTCTCCAGACAGGTCTTACTGGATTCCGGCCGCTTCAAGGCCTCAAGGTCGTGATTATTGCAGGTCTACCAACGTTATGTGCTGTATTTTGTACTTTGGGGATTATTGGGTGGTCCAACTTTGAAGTAACGATGACGGTTATCATTGTCGGTCCAATTTTACTCGCACTTGGTGTATCATACGGGCTCCACATTACGAACCGTTATGCAGAAGAAGGAGGTACTAAGGCTGAGAAAATGCGTGGTGCGCTCTCTTCCACTGGGAAAGCAGTGTTCCTTTCAGCCGTGACTACCATCATTGGTTTTGTATCGCTAGTTTTTACCCCTATGGCACCTATTCAAACAGTTGGAATAGCTCTTTCAGGTGGAATTGTTGTCGTTTACATCTTGACAATGTTCATGGTACCAAATCTTACTCTCTTACTTGATTTACGCAAACCTAAACACCCTCCTCTCAAACCATTTGAATTATTAGTTGAGATTCCAGTGAAGTACAACAAAGGTGTCATTGGAGTATTTCTATTGCTCATTTTAGTGTCTGCAACTTACGGTCAAGCAAATGTCGAAGAAAATATCGATATGCTCAAGATGGCCCCAAACGATGAACCATCTGTGGAAACAATGGACCTTTACAGCAAAGAATTTAATTCAGGACAATTGGGTATGGTTCTTGTCCAAGCCAATCTGACTGGGGACACTTCAATCGAAGTATCTCAACAAGACCCCGCAGAAAATTTACGACAAATCGAAACCTTGGAGGGATTAATCAACGATATTGATGATACCACTGCGGTTTCAATTGTGTTTCTGATGAAATCATCTGGAATTGCTCCAACCATTGAGTGTGATGGGTGCAGTGAATTTGTTCAATCAATGACATTCCTGCCAGAAGATGTGAGGGATACCGCCAGTATTCTTCTGGACACCAGTGTGACCCAAGATGCTTCATTCTGGGACCTCTTGACATCCCCGGATGCTTATGGGCTACCGGCATCACGCCAGAGTGAAGTGTTCTTGCTGAATGTTTTTTACTCATCGATTACCGATGAAACTCGAGAAATATTCATCAGCGAAGACTTTGATAGAAGCCTCATACTAGTTGATATGCCTTATCTACCGGTCTCTATTACATCGTCGAATGTCGATACAATCAATGACCACACCTCTACTTTCACCGGTACAGAACCGGGTAATTACGCAACCGAATTGACTGGGGTTGCCTCAACAACAATTGAGGTAAACACGCTCATTGTTGGTTCGCAGTGGACTTCTCTTGGGTTTGCCGTAATTTTAACCCTCATCACCTTGGCAATTGTGTTCAAAGATATACGATACTCGATTTGGACGACGTCTCCGGTAATTGCAACAGTTGCTTTACAATGGCTCGTAATGTGGCGAATGGATGTTGATTTATCGCTTGTTACGGTGATGATCGGTTCAATTTTAGTTGGAGTAGGGGTTGACTTTTCTATACACATCTCGAACCGTATTCGAGAACTTGGGGGTGGCATCGAAGCAATACGTAGTGCAGCCATTGGAACTGGAATGTCGCTGCTAGAAGCCGCAGTGGTCACAAGCCTTGGAATGTTTACTGCCTACCAGATTCCTATAGAGGCCATTAGCCCGTTTATCACCGTAATACTGATTTTACTTTGGGTTGCAGCAGCGAGTGCTTTGATTTTATTACCAGCCATATTTGTGACACTTGAAAAATCAGGGATTGGAGCTGTTGGTGGTAGAAATTCAATGTCAAAGCGTCTTGGCTTAGGTAAACAAAAAGCCCTCGATATCGATGTATTAGACGCCGCTCTAAGCGATGAAGTTCACGATGCTTGGTGAACAACAATACAAAGAGTCTCCACCTTTTGGGATGTGACATGGTGAACTATTGGTTAATGAAATCGGAACCGCACGTCTACCCATTTGAACAACTCGTAACAGATGGTTTCACACATTGGGATGGTGTTCGAAATTATCAGGCACGTAATATGATGAGAGATGATATGAAAAAGGGTGATTTGGTTCTTTTTTATCACTCGAATACTAAACCACCCCACATAGCGGGGATTGCTCGAGTGAGCCGTGAGGGATACCCAGATCATACAGCCCAAGATTCATCGTCAAAGTACTTTGATCCAAAAGCGTCTCCTGAGAACCCCCGATGGATGATGGTCGACATTGAAGCAGTCAGGGAACTACCTGCTACCGTATCTCTCGAAGATGTTCGCAACAACCCTGCGTGTGAAAATATGTTGCTTGTTAGAAAAGGTCAACGTCTCTCGGTTCAACCTGTTGATGAAGCGGATTTCAGTACCATTCTCGCTATGGCCGGAATTAATCCTTCTGAAATTTTCGAAGCATGAAATGAGGAGATTCAATGTCGAAAAACCAAATTCCTGTTGCCACTCGTGCTTCGAGCATCGAGTATGCTATTCGGGATGTTGTTGTTCCAGCCATCGCTTTGGAAAAGCAAGGGCATGAAATCCTTAAACTGAACATTGGGGATCCAATTGCATATCCCGGTCTGCCTACGCCGAAACACATGGTTGATGCTTATGTGAAGGCACTTCAAGATGGAAAAAATGGATATTCCCACTCCTATGGTCTTCAAGAATTACGCGAGGCTATTGCTTCTGATGAGACGAGTAAAGGATGGGATGCAAAACCATCCGACATCTATGTTTGCCATGGCGTAACTGAGGCTTTGCAAATTTTGTTTGCTTCAGTACTTTCAGAGGGTGACAAAGTACTCGCACCAGGCCCCCATTACCCGCCGTACATGGCTTATCCCCAAATGTACGGTGCTGAGACAATTGAATACAAACTTCAACCTCAAAATGGATGGAAGATAGATTTGCAAGATATTGAATCTAAAATGGATGAATCAGTGCGCCTTCTCGTGTTGATTAACCCAAACAACCCTTGTGGTAGCGTAACTGGTAAGAATGAAATTGAACAACTCCTGTCTCTCGCTAGAAAATGGCCTAATTGTATGATTGTTGCTGATGAGATTTACGATGGTTTGGATTTTACAGGTCAGCATAAAAGCGTAGCCAGTCTATCAAATGATGTACCCGTTGTTGCATTGAACGGTGTCTCAAAAGTCTACTATGCCCCTGGTTGGAGAATCGGGTACATGGCCATTCATGACCCAGGCAAACGTTTGCTGGATGTTCGTGATGGTATTGAAAGAATGCTCCGTTCACGTTTATGTGCATCGACTCCAGCTCAATTAGGATACTTGGCGGGTTTAGAATCGGACCGGTCGTGGATGAATGAGTATTCTTCAAGAGTCATGCGTCAACGTGATGTATGTGTTGAAAGAATCTCTCAAATCGATGGAATTGAGGTGCAATCATCAGGTGGTGCATTTTACATGTTTGTCCGTTTATTAGACAAAAAGTGGGCTGAAAATGATAAACAATTTGTTCTTGATTTGTTGAATGAGGAGCATGTACTTGTTGTGCACGGGAGCGGTTTTTCACCCACTCTAGGCAAGGGCCATTTCCGTATGGTATACCTTCCTGATGTCTCTGTCTTAAACGAAGCATTTGACAGAATCGAATCTTTTTTGTTGCGCCATCGAACTCAAGGGTGACCTTTGGGCATGAATGAAACCTATTCGGCGATGACTTGATGAGATAGAGTCTAATCGTGCGTACATGGGCAATCTAAGGATACGACTCCTTCTTCTTGTTTTGTCCTCTTTCTTTTCCTTTCTTATCATTCAGCCTGCTTCTGCAGTGCAGATTGCTACAGTAAGTGAATCAAGCTTTGATTTTTTCCTTCCTGTTGTGATGGCATTTGGTATCGCAATACCTATTTGGAGATGGTTTATTCCCACCCAGTTGTCGAATCTGCAGGTAGCATTTGAGATTGATGATGACCTCTACGAAGTTCACAAAATTACAGGAAACCTCGACGAAGCACGAACTCTTCTAAGCAGCGTTCTTTACGGACTTGGATTGTATATGATGGGCATGACCGGTGTCCTCATATTGATTGCTGAATTAATGTTTAATCCAGATGTTTATTTTCAACCAAACCTCTTGATCGCCGGATTTTTGATTCTTATCCCCGTTCTTGTATCTCCATGGGAAACTCTCAACACCCAACTACGCGGAAAAAGCGACAGCAAAGCAAAATCAGGCTTGGTAACTAATCTTCTTCGTCGATTAACAACCCTTCTCTTGCTGATCGGTGTGACCTTTGCCACTCTACTGTACGGTGTTCAAGTCAGCCCCGATAATACTCTATCACCTGTATGGCTTGCTGCTGGAATGTTAACATTCATGTCCCCTACCATTATGGCTTATGGGCGAATCATGGGTGCATCTTGGAACATGCTCATCATCAATAAATGGAGAACTGCAAATGGAAGAGCAAACCCGATTGATCCAAAAAAGCCTGGATTTTTGAACCGTTTCTTCTCGTTAATCTTGGTACTCTTCTTACTTACTATGCCGATTACTGCTCTGAATGGAATTGTAACGGTTTTCTTCGTCCTCTTTCAGCAACCAGACAATGCAACAGAAGTTCTCAATTTCGGTGGAATCATTGGACATTCAATCTATCAACGGATTGATTTAATTTCCGAGTTGTTGTTCCATTGGGAGTTCATCAAGGCTCTTCCGCAATTTCTTTCTCTCTATCTTTCGTTGAATATAGCCATTGTTGGTTTGGCGTTCATTTTCGAATTAACCCGTAACCTTATCCTTGGTGGTCAATCATTTGGTGGACTCTTTGGTGTTACTCTTGATTCACCACGTGAAATACGTACAGAAGTCAAAGCACAAAAGCGACAATTGACATTTGCATTTGCCGGTTTTTCTGGATACACTGTTCTTCTACTGGTTTTGGTTTGCTACAAGGAATTTGGGGATTTGATGCCATTTACAGATTGGTTGGAATCTAAAGGTTTTGATGAAGGAAACCGTTTACTAACCACATGGATGTTTATTGCCTTTGGGCAGGCAATTTTCCTTTTCACATGGCTTCTATCCATCATACGCTATTCTCCACTTCTTAAATTAAAATTCGACCTCAATCCGGACGAAAGGCGTGAAGGTGCAGTGCAGTTTGCCGGTGGAGATTGGATGAGAGAGTTAGTGGATGATGCTGCAATCAAAGAAGACATCGATGGTCTCATTCAATTCCAACGTCGCTCGCTGAAAGGCGACCCTGCACTTGTTCGCTTTGAAAAAGCACGGGCTCACATGTGGGAACTTGCATTGCGGGGTCTGTGGCCAAAGGCAATTGAAGAAGCTAAGAAAGTACTCGCCCAAGCAGGTGGTGAAGATGATATAGCCCGGATGATAGTTGCAGTTGGCCACATGGCATCGCGTCGTCTTGATGCTGCGCGTGAGGCTTTACACGGTCTTCAGCAACCGGAAGGATATGATGAACCCGAATTATTGGCTTTTGTATGTGAATGGCTTGACCCATGGCAGGGAATGGTCACTGAGGACGATTTCTGGGATTGGGAGAACAACTCGTGTATCGATCACCTGCAAGCATTGATGCGTATGTTACGCGGATGGCAACCAGTTCCGAATGATGATTCGATTCACAGTGACCGTTTAACTCGAGTAGCACAACTGTCAATGATATCATTAATGAGAGCACAGCGAAAACACGATGATGCCCTTGAACTCTCACTGAAACTTGTTCGAGAAGAACCAACGGGAGTTAGGCCACGAATCGCTACTGCATTATGCTTGATTGACAAGGGGGATTGGCACAGCGCTCGCTCAATACTGAAGGAACTCAAGGAGAGTGATTCTCAAGACCCTCGCGTTCAAGCATTGAGTAGCATCCTTGGCCAAGTTGTCGATCAAGAAGAACTCGAAGTGGCTTTGACTATTGGTCAAGGTAAGTCAATGAAGAAGTGGATCAACTCTGCTCCAGTTAATGCTGTCGCCGGCGTTATGGTCAAAGGTGGTATGGATGAAGCAATCAGTGCAAATGTGTTGATTGCATCGCACGAGGCAACTCGTCGTGGAATGCCTCCGATTTTCCGTGAGAGCATACTAATGACTATTTTTCACTGGCTTGTTTTATTGCCAACATGGATTGTTTTGGGCATCTATATTTATCAAGAAATTGGCCAAGCACAAGGAATTGTCATGGTCTTAACTCTGATCATGATTCAGTTTGGAGGGAGAAGGTTTTCTCGTCAACAGCGTAGGATTATTCGGCATCGTGATCAAAAGGCAATGCTGGTTTATTCGAAGCGAATGAAGAGGTTTAAGGTCGCTCCTGAACGCTCAAATATTCCTGTTGGCACACACCTACTTCTTTCAGGAATGCTTGTTACAGTGAATGGTGTTGTTCTCGATGTTGGAATGCCTGGTTGGATGACTGAAAGATTGCCAAAGGATTCCGAGAAGTCAGTCAAGGCCAGACTAAAGCGCCAAGCGAAATCTATGGCCAAATCTCGACCACCTCGTCTACAACCACTTGGCGAAGGCTGGTGGTTGAAACGTCCGAAGGAGGAAGGTGCAGAAATTCCAGTTTTGGAAAGACTAATCGGCCCAGTTGCATACCGTGGTAGACAACAGTACATTCAGAAGAAATCAGGTCGCCCTACTCCATCCAAAGCCTCATCACGTCCCGGCCAAAAGCGAAATGTTTCCAACATGAATCTTGGTTCGAGGGGCATCCCTCAAAACACTCGGGTTTCAGAACGTAATGAACGCTTGAATCACCCAGTTCGAGATTTCAAAGTAGGTTCGAAATCAACTGGCCCCAATGTTCGTCCATCAACTCCTCGCTCATCGAAAAAAGATGCTGATGATGACTATGTCTCGTTCGACTAATCATCGACATTCGTACAATGAGTTCAAAGACCGCCTACTTCGTAGTTTAACCATGAAACGCGGAACATGGACGCCGAGCCCCTCTTCTCTTTCAAAAGCACAGGCAGTGATGGAGGCCACCAAGAAAAGCGGTGAGTTGTATCGAGATGGACTTGGAATGATTGCTTCGGAGAATATTGTTTCACCGATGGTACAAAAAATAGTTGCTAGTGATCTGCATGGGAGGTATGCTGAGGGCCTGCCTGGAAAACGTTATTATCAAGGATGTGACGATTTTGATACTATTGAGAGTCTAGGTATTGAACTTGCTCGTTCAGTTTTCAATGCTCCATTTGCTAACATACAATCAACATCAGGAACAGTTTCAAATATCGCTGCACTGAAGGCACTCGCCAAACCAGGTGACGAGATTACAGCGGTTTCAACTGCGGACGGAGGTCATATCTCTCACGCCCGTATGGGTGCAGTAGGTCTTCGTGATCTCAACTTATCGACATACCCTTGGGACGAATCACGGATGGAGCCTGACATAGATGGCGCTTGCTCTCTGATTCGTGAAGTTGAACCGAAAATTGCATTAATTGGTCAATCCGTTTTTTTGTTTCCCACACCACTGCGAGAAATATCTGATGCAGCTCACGAAGTTGGAGCTACAGTCATGTACGATGGTGCACATGTACTGGGACTCATTGCAGGAGGTTGCTTCCAAGATCCGTTGAGAGAAGGTGCCGATGTAATGACGGGGTCATCCCACAAAACTTTCCCGGGACCCCAAGGAGGATTTCTTTTGTCATCCAGTGAAGATTCAAGTTTTCAACGTAAGCTGAATACGGCTATTTTCCCTGGTGTTTGCTCCTCCTATCATTTGCATCATGTTGCAGGAAAAGTAGTAGCACTCGCTGAGTTTGAAGAATATGGTGTTGCTTATGCGAATGATATTGTGAAAAATGCACAAACATTTGCTTCAGCCCTTGCCGCAGAAGGATTTGATGTTTTAGCAGAATCTCGCGGATACACTGCTTCGCATCAGGTACTCACTCGGCACGGTGAAACCGATTCTGGAGCAGGTGCTAAGGCAGCACACCTTTTGGAGTTGGCTGGTATTATCACCAACATGAATATGTTACCAGGAGATACCAAAGCTATGACGCCTTCTGGGTTGCGACTTGGTGTTCAAGAGTTGACTCGGGTGGGGATGGGTCCTCGTGAGATGGAGGAAGTTGCTCGACTTTATGCTAGAGTCTTGATTCATGATGAGTCACCTGAAACGGTTCGAAAACACGTTGCTGAACTCAAATCAGAGTATCAGACAATTCGGTATTGCTTCAATGAAGAAGACCGAACTGGATATCCACTTTGAGGAGTCGCAATGCCTTCAAGCAACAATTCAATAACTGAATCCGAAAATCTGTATTCAAATTTGAAGCTGGAGTTTCATTCTGCTAGTGACGGTTCAATCCGGGATAAAACGAATCAATCTTGGATGGTTTGGAATGTCAACGATTTCCAAAGGTGGTGGAATTCATTAGAAACACTGGCTGATGTCCCACTTGGCCGGAAATTGATGAACTGTTCTGCAGACCAAGAAGAATTCCTTCTTGTTGAAAGATCACTTTTCGATGTCGGATGGCTGATGAGAAAAAAACGCCAAAAAGATATTCTCAACCAGCGATGGAAGTTGCTAGGTTGGGGTGAATTTGACATTTCCAATTCACGAATTTCATCCAGTCTTTTAGCTCCGTTATGTGGCGGTTTTGCTCTTGCAGCAAACGAAAAAATCACATCCCTTCGAAAACGGATCCAGTGGAGACAACTTTCAAATCATCATATACAACTCGAGTTTGAACAATCCCCTAATACATTGGATACATCTCCACCTCCACCTCATTTTTTTTGGAACATTGATGCAATAACTCCAACCCTCGAAGGTGACTTAGAACTGGATTTAGAGCAACTGGATTTTGGCTGGACGCACGCTGGGGAACGTAGTTGTCTTCTCCCATCTGGACTGTTTACTCGTCTCTTTGAAAGTCTTTCTTTTCAAGGAATACTGCCTAAACCGGAATGGTCGGACAAATGGACATTTCCTGATAATATCTCTTCCTCACACTGCGTATCATTCATTTTAATCGCTCTATCCGTAGACCAAATGGTTTCGTTAAGCGAACGGCCGGTTTACATTCAAGATGTACATTCTTGGCAACTTTTGTCTGATGCATATCTTCAACCGTTTGGATTTGGTAAACTTAACTTGTGTTCATCTCTAGATAAGAATGGAGGTGTAGAATTTGAAATACCTCCATCACCGCATTTTCCGTTTCTAGTCGGTTTTCTGGTGGCATATTGGCAGCGTGGGTACGGTAGGATGGCCAAGGTGTCTCTCTCTAAATTGGGCCATGTCTGGAAGGTTCAAATTCGTTCATTGTTGTCTTATGCTTAGCCGTTTTTTGATAAATAGTACTGTTTTTGAATAACACATTGAGAGTTAAGGTCTATAACCCATGCACTGAGTCGACAACATAGCACAGATGTGCTTGGTGTATGAAATGTCTCTAAATCACAACCAAATGGCTTATGCTGCTATCATTTCGACATTAATTTTCGGTTCTCTTTTTGTTGGTTTTTCCGGATATTTTCAAACCAGTGAAGGTTTGGGTGGTTTCGAGAGTGCTGCAGAAGAAGATTTGATTGGAGATGGAACTTCTCTTGGCAATTTCCTCGACACAGACGGTGATGGATTATCTGACCTACTCGAAAGGACTCAATACGGCACAGATCCCGAACTCATTGACACTGATTTTGATGGTATGAGTGACGGGTGGGAAGTGGCTAACGGGCTCAATCCTCTTGACAACGGTGAATCAGAAGATCTAATTCAAGACCCTACTCAGTCAGAGGGAACCGAAGATGCAAACATTGAAAACGAATCAAACTCTTGGCCTGACCCAGAACAAGGTCCTTCCGGCGACCCTGATAATGATGGGCTTACGAATCAGCAAGAACAAGAAATTGGAACTGACCCTCAAAGGGCAGACACAGATAACGATGGCTTGAATGATCGGTGGGAGTCGATATACGAGATGAGTGTTCCAACCCCCGATGGAGGCGAAATGACATTGTTCAACCCTCTCAGCGGAAACTGGGACTGCTTGCTGCTTGATCAGGCAACCGAAGACAGCTTGTCGAGTTTCTATGATTCATCGGATTCGCTCCCGTCATGGGACGAACTGGCCAACGCTCTAGGATACCACTCTTGTGATATGATTTTGGATACAGATGAAGATGGTTTGCCGAACTTCCTCGAAGAGACGTACAGCACGAACCCTACATCACGTGATTCTGACATGGACTTGCTTGATGATATTGTAGAAATTGGAAATCTCACATCGATTCTCTCGACTGGAGTTGGTGAAGACTGCAACATTCCTCTGCTCGACCCGATTACCCGTCCTTCTCCATTTGCTGGGGTAGATAATTCATGGTTCCTCATGGATATGGATAATGATGGGCTTTTGAATGGACCCTCAGACTGGGATACGGACGGGGATGGAATGCCTGACGGTTTTGAGTACTGCTACTCGAATTCCCTCGATCATCCTTCAATACAGGTGACACCTAGCATTCTTGGGAGTCACACACTTAATCCGGCCAACGCTTCGGATGGATACGGTGATTGGGACGAGGATGGACTAAATAACTACGAAGAATATCTCGTGGCAGAATCATTTGGTCCTTCAAATTTCACATCACCATGGCTTCTTGATTCAGATGATGATGACATGCCAGATGGTTGGGAATCTACCAATGGCCTCCATCCTCGCGATGGTACAAACGGCGACCTTGACCCCGACCATGATGGTTGGGACGTCGATGGTGATGGTGGTGTTTACTACACAACACTTGACTCAACCACTATCGTTGTCGGAATAGATGTAATCAAGGATTCTTGGGTTGAGGAGAATACAACAGTTGCTCGCGGCCAAATCACACTGGCTGGAGGGCAAAAGCAGACTGTTGCAATGCTTGCACCAGTTTCTGGTTATGTCTACCAAATTGATGTGTCAGTTGGGCAAGCAATTGAATCTCGATTGTTCAAGTGGATGGAAATAGTGGAACCCGAAGAACAATTTACAAATCTCATGGAGTATAATGCTCGTGACAGAAACGGTGATGGGATTACAGACGGACGTTCCACAGACCCGTTAAATCCAGACACTGATGGAGACAATCTACTGGATGGGATTGAAGTCATGGGCTGGGAGATTCTTGTTGTTAACAACGGTGTTGTGAAAACTTGGGTCACATCTGACCCTGGACTGTTTGACACTGATGAAGATGGACTCTCTGATTATGATGAATTTGCAAATGTTTGTGTTAGTGGCTCTAACGCATCGAATCCGGATACAGATGGTGATGGAGAATCAGACCAAATTGAAGCATTGACAGGGTACTCTTGGGAAGGTGTAGCATATTTCACCAGTCCTTGTATGTTTGATACAGATAATGACGGTCTAGAAGATGGTGAAGAGGTTATTGCAGGGAAAGACAATTTCCTAACACATGCGAACAATTCCGATACTGATAACGACAGTTTGGTGGATGGCAATGAAGTTCTCTTTGTACCACGCCCATTCCAAAATCCAACGAATCCATTACTCAACGATACCGACGCTGATGGCATGCTAGACGGTTGGGAGATGCAGGTTAAGTCTACAGAACAAAATACAAACTCACACAGCTTGTGGGTTGCCAAATCATCATGGTTGCGACCTGGTTGTGTGCCTTCACAGAACAATGACTGCTCAATGGAGCCGGGTGGCTATGTTTGGCAGAATAATCTTGGCGGATTCATCATTGAGAAGAAATTCGCGGTATCAGAGATGAACCTTACCGGATTCTCAGTCCCACTTAATCCAATGTGTGATTGTAACGGTAGATGGGCGTTAGACCCATCATTGGACTCGCTCAAGGATGATACATTCGATGTTGACAATGATTCCTTGGCTAATGGTGCTGAAGCACCAGATAAGTGGAATACAAACCCCGTCGATGACGATACCGACTCCGATCTCCTTCCTGACGGTTGGGAGGTGTATTATTCACGACTCGCATTAGAATCTGGTCTTGTTGATCAAAGTTCAATCGATGCTTATGGAGCCCGAGGTGTGATGGACCCATCCATGCCAGACAGCGACTTAGACGGCATAATGGATGGTCAAGAAGACCCGGATAACGACGGATTGAATCGCTCAGGACTCATTAAGAAGTACTGCTCCGGGTATAATGACTCGACAAATTCAGATTGCAATATTAATCCTGACACACCCGATGGCAAGCGATTCTATGATAATTTAGAGAATTATACCAACTTCGAAGAGAAGGAAAACGGTACGAACCCAATTTCAAACGATACCGATGGAGATGATTGGAATGATGGTCCGGAAGTTTACTATCAAGACTATGATGGTGATGGTATGGCTAATGGATGGGAATTCCACTTCCAGTTTGACCCTGACGACCCAGCAGACCGAACGGTAGATACTGATGGTGACGGCCACGTCAATTATTGTGAATTCAAATGGGACACCAATCCAAGAAATCCAACGAGTTTCCCTGGACAAGGTGAGTTGTGCGATCCATTTGCTAATTGATGGGTAATTCACTCAAGTCTGCCCAACATTGATGTTATGCGGGTACAGAGAGTAATTCATGGGACAAAACAAGAGGTATTGCCTTTTGGTTTTGCTCATGCTGATTCTCCAGTTTTCTTTCATCGAAAAGGCGAAAGCATCGGGAAATAATGAACACTTACATCTAACCATTGAACAGGATGATGGAGTCACGTTCGAAAATGCATTATTCATGAATGGTTCTTCGGAGATTCCACTTCAAAATTTCAACTGGTATCTAACAGATGCTTTTCAGCCTGACTCAGAGGTATTAGATTCTGGAAAGTTTTCTTCTGTCTCAAGTGTTTCAGAGGGGCATTGGGAGTGGACTCTGGAAATAAACGTGTCCACATATGATTGTACCTGTCGCATCCAATTCTCGCCAGACCTGATTAACCATGCATCATATAACAGCAGAATTATCTATCTCGGTGCAATGAACCATTCGCCATTTATACATCCATTCATAATCGACCATGAAACATCTCGTAATTACGATTATTTACTGGCAGATTCTCCTCTCAGTATCACCATACCCGCTGTAATACCTCCGACTAGTTTGGATGAAATCATAGTTAAACTCAATGTCTGTATGGCGCCAAATGGTTTCTGTCAAGAACGGATGACTGATTTTTCTGAATTCAATTATTCAACCTCAACGGATGGCGTTCTTTTGACATTGATGCCAGCAACAGTCACGTTATCCGACGGTTTTTGGAGATTCAATATCACTATTTTGGATAAATTCTTGAGTTCTTCGAATGTAGAATATTTTCAACTCCTCGTAGATGAAAACCCGCCACTGATTGAGGTTTCATGTGATGTATCCCAGTCTGTTTCTGTTAGTGAATCCGCTGATACTACTGTTGAATCATCTCCAGTGATTTTTGAGAGTGAAAATATCTCCTTTTCTGCACGAATTGAAGATGGCTATGATGGTGGTGACAACATTTTGACATGGACATTGGTTCATCCAGATGGTTCAAGGCGTGCCTTGTCGAATACCGAATCCATCTCCAATTCAATGATTACCCTAAGTCCTGAAATTCCAGGACAATGGACTGTTGAACTGCTCGTTCGCGACACATCAGGTAGACTCTTGCAGTCTACACACTATTTCGAAGTCATTAACAAAGCTCCTATTGCAGTGGTAGAACTGGATTCATTCATCATAACAGAAAATTTTTCCGCTAAAGTTGAACTTGGTGGTTCATGGGAACTAAACAGCAGTTTGAGTTTTGACTCCACAAATGACCAAAACTCGTTAATTCACATGTGGGTTATCGACGGCAAGCCACTTGCGAACAGTATACAGATTCTCAATTCTAGTTCTTTTGATGGTGTAGGCCTCTATGATATTCGCCTTGTTGTAGAAGATGATAATGGAGAATTAAGCCAAATTGAATTCCAGCTTCAAATTGAAGAAATGGATACCGAAAACCCCACAAGTATACTGAACAGTTGGATTCTTTACTCCTTGATATTTTCTTTACTTTTAGGAGGCTCAGTGGCCTATTATGCATTAAATGGGAAGAATCAGCAAACATCAGTTCCAAAGTGGAAGAAAAAACCTCTTGAAGATCGAGAGATTGAACATGAGTTTGACGAGATGTAATTTTTTTCATGCAATTATTGAATACTGTTGGGCGAGTCGGGATATCATGAACGAAGCAGCAATGGCTTTCGTCGGGCCAAAACCAGCGCTCATTACTTTGGATGAGTATAGAGCGCGTCAAGGTAGGATCTCTTCTCAACTTCGACCTGACGACCTACTCATTATCTGTGCTTCAGAAGAGTCAATACATTCCAATGATGTCCATCACCCTTACAGAACAATGAGTGATATGCTCTATTTTGTTGGTTGGTCTGAACCAGAAGCAGTCTATACACTACGTTTCATCGATGGAAAATGGGTATCGACCCTCTTTGTTCAACCGAAGGATACCCTGAAAGAAATTTGGGAAGGCCGTCGTCCTGGAGTTGAAGGTGCCCTCCACAGCTGGCCAGTTGATGAGGCTCATTCCGTGGATGAAATGAATGAGGTCCTTTCATCATTTGTTGAAAATTCACGTCGTGTTCTTCTTCGAACAGGAATCCGTTCTGATGTAGATGGTTTGATTCGTACTTCGATAGATCGACGTGATCGTCGTCGTCAACATTTTGGCTCCGGACCAATTTCTCTCGAAGACCCCAGTGCTCGCATTGCTGAACTTCGGCTTCGTAAGTCCGAACATGAAATCGCTCAAATGCGGTTTGCCTCGGATGTTAGCAGTTATGCACACATAGCCGCAATGCGGCATTCCAAGCCAGGCAGAATGGAGTATCAATTCCAGTCAACAATTGAAGGATTCTTCGTTTACGCTGGGACATCTGGATGGGCTTACCCCTCGATTGTCGGATGTGGTGATAATGCAACAGTTCTCCACTACAAGGAGAACAATGATGTTTGTGAGGATGGAGAAATTATTCTCATTGATGCTGGCGCTGAGTTTAGAGGCTATGCCGCTGATATCACGAGGTCTTGGCCAATCAACGGTAAGTTCACGACTGCGCAAAAAGAAATCTATCAACTTGTACTTGAGTCGCAGTACGCAGCAATAGATCGATGCCGAGTTGGAGAGCCTTACACTGCTCCCCATGATGCTGCTCGGAAGGTTTTGGCTGAAGGGCTCGTTCGATTAGGTATCACCGAGCAAACCGCTGAAGAGGCTCTTGATCTGGAAACTGGCGATTTACGAAAATGGTATATGCACAACACGAGCCACTGGATTGGACTGGATGTTCACGATGTGGGTATATACAAACCCAACGGTGAACCGCGCCTCTTAGAGGAAGGCATGTGCCTTACGATTGAGCCTGGCTTGTATTTTGGCGCATGGCGTCCTGACGTTGAATGCCCAGAACGATACGCAAATATTGGCATCCGAATCGAAGATGATGTATTGGTCACCTCTGGAGACCCTGACGTACTTACATCTGCATGTCCAAAGACAATTGAAGAAATTGAATCGATTACTTGCCAGCCATTCTGAGGTGCGAAAATGAATTGGCGCTCGATTTTGGACCGGCAAGCTACTTGGACCATTAAAAATTCTGCTGACCTTCGAATGACTGAATCAGAGGCAGTCGAACTCTATCGAAATGCGCCATTGCATTTGTTAATGAATGCAGCACATCAACGTAGAAACGCAATACATGGTTTTGAAAAAGTCACCTATCTCATCGACAGAAATATCAATTACACGAATGTTTGCACAATAAATTGTCAATTTTGTTCCTTCTATCGCCCGCCAGGGCACGCAGAAACATACACGCAAACTCTTGAC
>MDTC01190019.1_pt1 | contig 32512 bp, 34 predicted proteins | sample 811181 | NCBI WGS metagenome assembly MDTC01 (sample SAMN05326644, study PRJNA326480) | marine metagenome | isolation source: seawater | place: Pacific Ocean: North | collected 2011
ACCGATGACACCACGAGCATCTAGTAAATTAAAAATATGACTTGCTTTTAAACATTGATCATAAGCTGGTAATGATAGTTTCTTTTCTAGTAAAGATTTACATTCATTTTCAGTATTCTCAAAATGTTTAAACAGAGTATCGGTATTTGCAAATTCAAAATTATAAGACGAGAATTCTTTTTCAGCTTGAAAAAAAACTTCTTTATATTTTACACCATCATTATTCCAATCGAGATCAAACACATTATTTTTTCCTTGAACAAACATGCATAATCTCTCAAGACCATAGGTAATTTCTACTGGGACAGGTTTACATTCTATGCCTGTCATTTGTTGAAAGTAAGTAAATTGAGTTATTTCCATTCCATCACACCAAACTTCCCATCCTAATCCTGATGCTCCTAAGGTTGGGCTTTCCCAATCATCTTCAACAAAACGAATGTCGTGATTTTTTACATCAATACCGATAGTCGCCAAGCTTTTTAAATAAAGTTGTTTAATATTTTTTGGAGAAGGTTTAATAATTACTTGATATTGATAATAGTGTTGTAATCGATTTGGATTTTCACCATACCTGCCGTCTGTTGGTCTTCTTGATGGTTGTACGTAAGCAGCTTTCCAAGGTTTGGTGCCAAGTGATCTCAAGGTTGTTGCTGGGTGAAAAGTTCCTGCTCCAATTTCTATATCATATGGTTGTAAAAGAACACACCCATGTTTTCCCCAAAATTTTTGAAGCATCATAATTATATCTTGAAAAGATAAAAAATCTAATTTTATTGGTAATCTTTTTTTTACTTTTTTTTTAGCTGGCATTTACAAACCAAATTTTTGCCACATAGATTTTTCTTCAATTATATTTGCAAGTTTTTCAATAGGATCTTGTATAGAAGAAGATAGTTTTCTAGCGATAAATCCTTTGGGTTTTTCAAATGTTTTAATGATAACTTTATCCCCAAATTTTTCTTTTAGAACTTGATCTGCGTTACCTAACCCATCAATTAATCCTAAAGTTAAAGATGTTTTACCAGTCCAAAACTCTCCTGTAAAAATATTATTTTTTTCAGGATCTTTAAGTTTTGACCCTCTACTTTTCTCGACGACTTTAATAAAATCTTGATGTAGTTCTAATTGAATACTCTTTAATCTTTTTATGTCCTCTTCTTTCTCTTCCTTAAAAGGATCCAAGGTACTTTTGTTTTTCCCAGCTGTATAAACCCTTCTTTCTACTCCAATTTTCTGAATTAAATCTTTAAAACCAAAAGAAGCTGAAATGACTCCAATCGATCCAATAATAGAGCTTGAGTTTGCGTAAATTTCGTCCCCGGCGCACGCAATAAAGTATCCCCCAGATGCAGCTACGTCTTCGGCAAAAACTATTACTTTTACTTTACTCTTTTCAGCTAGTTGCCTTATATAACTATATATCAAATGTGATTGAACAGGAGACCCACCTGGTGAATTGATCGATATTGCTACATGAGAAATTTTTTTTACTGAAAAAGCTTTTTTTAAAATTTCTCTTTGATTTACTAGCTCCATCCCTTGTTTAAACCTACCTCCAGATCCTATTATCCCTGTAAGTCTAACGTGCGGAACTACCTTTTTTTTTTTAAAAAATGAAAACATATTTTTACGACGGTTATCTTATATTCTTATAACAGTAATAATTTAAATTTTAATTAATAATTTCGCTACTTATAGTTGAATTATGGGTGCGTCACCACGTAACCACTAAAAAATTTATTATCATTGAAAAACAAATATAAGGATTATTAATGGGATCAGTTATACCGCTAAAAAAATCAGCTAATTCTGCTTACTTAGAACTTAAAAATCTTCTGAGCGATAAACTTCAAAACGTAGAAAATCTGATTAATCAAAAATTAAAAAGTGAAGTGGATCTTATTGAGAAAATGAGCAGTCACCATTTAAGCTCAGGTGGGAAGAGATTAAGGGCATTGTTAACTCTAGAAACTGCAAAGCTTACTGGTTTTAAAGGCAAAAAAAGAGATATAAATTTAGCAGCTTGCGTTGAACTTATACACTCAGCAACTTTATTACATGATGATGTAATAGACGAAAGTGAGTTGAGAAGAGGAGTGAAGACAACAAATTCTATTTGGGGTAATCAATCATCAATCTTAGTTGGAGATTACTTGTTAAGCAGATGTTTTGAGATGATGGTTGAAGATGGTGATTTAGAAATTTTGGAATTATTATCTTCTACATCTTCAAAAATTGCTCAAGGTGAAGTATTGCAACTTCAACACAAAGGAGAAGCGGACCTACTAGAAGAAACATACATAGACATTATTAATTTAAAGACTGCATCTCTTTTCTTAGCAGCAACTAAAACCGGGGCTTGCTTGTCTAACGCTAATGAAAAAGAAAAAAAAGCTTTGGAGTCATATGGTCGAAATTTAGGATTAGCGTTTCAAATTGCCGACGATGCTCTCGATTATTATGCAAAAGAAAAATTGTTCGGTAAAGAAGTTGGTAAAGATTTTTTCGAAGGAAAAGTAACTCTTCCTCTAATAACAATTTTCCAAAAAGGAAATGACGAAGAAAAAAATTTTTTGAATGAAATAATGAAAAAAGAAATTAGAACTGAAGAGAACTTTAAAGAGACACTTGCATTAATTTATAAATATAAAGCTGTTGAGACGACTTTAAAAAAAGCAGAATATTTTGTTAATGTATCTTCTGACGCCTTAGCTATTTTTCCAGAGTCAGAAGATAAAAAAATTTTACAGAACTTAACAAGCTTTAGTTTAAATAGATCTTTTTAAGGGTAAAGTAGTTCTTTTTCCCATTTGCTATTTTTTTTTTTATAATTTAATCTCTCGTGAATTCTTCCTTCACCATCCAGCCAAAACTCAATTTCATTCGGCAGTAATCTCCATCCAGACCAATGAGGTGGCCTTGGCACATTTTTTTCTTCAGGATATTTTTTTTGATACTCTTCAATATTTTTTAAAAATGTTTCTCTTTTATTTAATATTCTTGATTGCAATGAAGCCCATGCACCAATTCTATTTTTATAAGGTCGTGAGTTAAAATAATCGTCAGCTTCTTTTGTTGAAACTTCTTCAACACTACCGATTATTCTTACTTGGCGCCTTAAACTTTTCCAGTGAAAACACATTGATGCCTTTTGGTTTTCTTTTAATTCATTGCCTTTTTTGCTATTGAAATTTGTGTAAAAAACAAACCCGCTGTGACTTAAACCTTTTAATAAAACCATTCTAACGTTAGGCTGATTATTTTTATTTGAGGTTGCTACCGCAACAGCATTTGGGTCATTAATTTCACTTTCTTCAGCTTTTGCAAACCATTTTTTGAACAATTCTATAGGATTGTCCAAATCTTCAAAGCAAATATCAATACCAAGTGAATTTTTGCCATTTTTTTGATTCATAATTTCTTTAAAATAATTTATACATTAATTTTATGTCTTTTAATACTTTTGGAAAAATTTTTAGGTTTACAACATGGGGTGAGTCACATGGCCCTGCAATTGGCTGTGTAATTGACGGTTGTCCGCCAAATATACCTCTATCAGAGAAAGATATTCAAAGTGATATGGACAGGAGAAGGCCAGGTCAATCAAGGTTTACTACTCAAAGAAAAGAGTCGGATAAAGCTGTAATTTTATCAGGAGTTTTTGATGGTAGAACAACAGGAACCCCAATTTCAATTATCATACATAACGAAGATAAGAGATCTAGAGATTATGAAACTATTAAAAATAAGTTTAGACCCGGACATGCGGATTATACTTATTTTAAGAAATATGGAATTAGAGATTATAGAGGTGGAGGGAGGCAGTCCGCTAGGGAGACTGCTTGTAGAGTAGCAGCCGGAGCAGTTGCAAAAATTGTTTTAAAAAAAATGATTGGATCCAAATTTAAAGTAATAGGAGCTGTCACTCAACTAGGATTGATGTCTTGCGATAAATCAAATTGGAAAGATGGGGAAATAAGAAAAAATCCATTTTTCTGCCCAGATAAAAAATCAGTGAAACTTTGGGAAAAATATCTTTTAGCAGTAAGAAAAGCAGGTTCATCATGTGGAGCAATAATAGAGCTACGCGCAACTGGTATTCCAATTGGCTTAGGAGCTCCTATTTACTCAAAATTAGATACTGATATAGCCGCAGCTTTGATGAGTATTAATGCCGTTAAAGGAGTAAATATTGGAGCTGGTATGAATGCAGCATTTTTAAGTGGTGAAGAAAATTCTGATGAAATGAGTAAAGAGACTGGAAAAGTAAAGTTTAAATCCAATCAAGCAGGTGGAATTTTGGGTGGAATTTCCTCAGGCCAAGACATCGTTGCATCCTTTGCAGTTAAGCCAACATCATCAATTTTAACTAGTCGAAAGACAATTAATCAGAAAGGAAAAAATACAAAAATTTCTGTGAAAGGAAGACATGATCCTTGTGTAGGTATTAGAGCTGTTCCTATAGGGGAGGCGATGATTAACTGTGTGTTGTTAGACCATTTTCTGATGCATAGAGCGCAATGTAGTTAATTAGAAATTTTATTTTTATTTTTTGCGAAAATTATATTTGAATTTAAAGTTTCTTCGACTTTTCTCACAATAGATAAACTATCCAATCCAGCGTTTTGATACATTTTTTCAGGTGTGTCCTGATCAATAAAAATATCTGGTAAAATCATTGATCTAAATTTTAAACCAGTATCAAAAACACCTCTATTTGACAATAATTGCATTACATGTGATCCAAAGCCTCCAATTGAACCCTCTTCTATTGAAATTAAAACTTCATGATTTGTAGCCAGTTCCATTATTAATTTTTCATCCAAAGGTTTTGCAAACCTAGCATCAACAATTGTGCATTCTATTCCTTTTGTAAAAAGCTTTTCTGATGCTTTTTTACATTCCTCTAATCTTGTACCAAAATTTAATAAAGATACTTTTTTACCCTCTTTGATTACTCGTCCTTTTCCTATCTCTAGAACTTCATTAATTGATGGTAAATTAACTCCTACACCATTTCCCCTAGGATATCTAAAAGCTGAGGGTTTATCATTAATGTTAACTGAAGTATTAATCATTTTTACTAGTTCTGCCTCATCACTTGCGCCCATAACTATAAAATTTGGTAAAGTAGATAGATAGGTAATATCGAATGAACCTGCATGAGTAGGTCCGTCTGCACCAACTAATCCAGCTCTATCTATTGCAAATCTCACAGGTAAAGATTGTAAAGCAACATCATGGACCACTTGATCGTAAGCTCTTTGCAAAAAAGTAGAATAGATAGCTGCATAAGGTTTATATCCCTCAGTAGCTAGTCCTGCAGCAAATGTAACTGCATGTTGCTCTGCAATTCCAACATCAAACGCCCTATCAGGAAATCTTTTTTCAAACAAATTAAGTCCAGTACCTGATGGCATTGCTCCTGTAATTCCGACAATTTTAGTATCTTGTTCAGCATGTTTTATCAAGGTTTCTGCAAAAACTTTGGTATAAGAAGGCGTGTTCGATTTGGACTTTGATTGCTTTCCTGTAGAAATATTAAATTTTGAGACCCCGTGATATTTATCACCTGATTTTTCAGCGGGCTTGTAACCTTTTCCCTTTTGGGTTCTTACATGAATAAGCACAGGACCTTGATGATTGGAATTTTTTACATTTTCAAAGATTTGAACTAAATTTTCTACATCATGTCCGTCTATCGGGCCTACATAATAAAATCCTAATTCACTGAATAAAGTTCCTCCAGTCACAATATTTCTTAACATATCCTCTGCCTTTCCGGCCTTTTGGCTAAACCTTTTAGAAAATGAGGAGATAATCATTTTAATAGTTTCTCTAAAACTAAAATATAATTTCCCAGATAGAAGATTCGCTAAATATTTACTCATTGCACCGACAGGTCTAGCAATTGACATATCATTATCATTTAGCACAACAATTAAATTAGATTTTAATGCACCAGCATTATTCATTGCTTCATAAGCCATTCCTGCACTCATTGCTCCGTCTCCAATAACTGCAATAACATTATTATTGTTATTTGATAATTTTTTTGCAACTGCCATACCAAGTGTTGATGAAATAGATGTAGAGCTGTGAGCTGCGCCAAAAGGATCATACTCGCTCTCAGTTCTTTTTGTAAACCCGGATAACCCACCTCCTTTTCTCAAAGTTTTAATTCGATCTCTTCTTCCTGTAATAAGTTTATGAGGGTAGCATTGATGACTTACATCCCAAACTAATTTATCTTTTGGAGTATCAAATACATAATGTAAAGCTATCGTTAGCTCAACAACACCTAATCCTGCTCCAAGATGTCCACCCGTTTCAGAAACTACATCAATTAATTCCTCTCTCAACTCTTTAGAAATTTGTTTTAAATCTTCTTTTTTAAAAGTTTTCAAATCAGATGGAAAATTTATTTCTTTTATCATTTTAGTCATTAAAAGTTTCTTCTAAGTATAAATTCTATGGTATTAATTAAATTGTTCGCATTTTTTCCATGTTTTCTTAATTTAAGCAATATTTTTCTCTTAATTTTATCAGCATAATTATAAGCTTTTTGATAACCTATTAAATTTATCAAAGTTGATTTACCTTTTTTGTGGTCTTTTTTAATGGATTTACCGACTGTTTTTTTTGTACCTTGAACATCTAAAAAATCGTCTGCAAGCTGAAATAATAAACCAATATCCTCACCAAGTAGTCCTAATGATTTTTTTTCTTTCTCATTTTTATTTGCTATAATTGCAACTGATGTAGTGCAAAAATTAAAAAGTTTTCCTGTTTTTTTTCTTTGCATATCTATGATTTGATTAAAACTTTTTTTTTTATTTTCGTATTTCAAATCAAGTTCTTGACCACCTGCTATTCCGGTATGACCAGAAAAATTTGCTAGTAATTTGATAAGCTCGTTTTTTTGTTTAAGAGACAAAAGATTTTTTTTGTCCGAAATGATTTCAAATGCAAGAGTTAATAACGAATTACCTGCTAATACAGCAGTAGCTTCTCCAAATTTTTTGTGTGTAGAAAGTTTTCCTCTTCTAAAAGAGTCGTTATCCATACAGGGAAGATCATCATGTATAAGTGAATAAGAGTGAATACATTCTACTGCAGCACAAATATTTATAAGTTTTTTTTTCTTTAAGTTAAAGAGTTTTCCTGTTTCAAAAATTACGGTAGATCTTATTTTTTTACCACCAGATAAAACCCCATATTTCATTGGAGCAACAAGTAATGTTTTTTTTTGTTTTTTTAAAAAACTGATTAAGAACTTGTCTATTTTTTTTGCGTTATTATTTAATTTTTTTTTTATCATCTAAATTGACAAATACTTTAAATTTTTTTTGATTTTGTTTTGAAAAGATTTTCTACATGGTTGTTTAAATTTATAAGTCTTCTATACTCTGCCTCAATATCGTTCAAAACTAAATTTTTATTTTCTAGTTTTGTGAGAATTTTATTTATTTCTTCTCTGGCCTCTTTTAATGATTTACTTTTGATGTCAGCTGGAATATTTTCAATTTTCATATATTAAATAATAATTACATTATGAAAAACATCTATTCAAATATTTACTCTTTTAACAGAAAGATTCTCAAAAAAACTGTTAAATACCTTAAACTAGGTAATATAGTAGGGCTGCCAACTGAAACGGTTTATGGTCTTGCTGGAAATGCTTATTCAAAAAAAGCCGTTAATAAAATTTTTAAGCTAAAAAAAAGGCCTAAAAAGAATCCTTTAATTATTCATTATTTAGACAAAAAAAAAGCTAGAGAAGATGTTATAATCAATGACGTTTTTTTAAAATTATATAAAAAATTCTCTCCAGGTCCTATAACTTTTATATTAAAAAAAAATAAAAAGTCTAAAATCATTTCATCAGCAACTGCTAACTTGAATACAGTTGCAGTTAGATTTCCAAGTAATAAAATTATTAAAAATATTTTATATTTAACTAAATTTCCTCTAGCAATGCCTAGTGCTAACATTTCTTCAAGGTTAAGTCCTGTAAATGCATTTGATGTTTATGAAGAATTTAAAAAAAAAACTTAAAATTATTATAAATGGGAATCATTCAAAATTTGGGATTGAGTCAACGGTAGTAGATTTGACTGGTAAACCTCAAGTCCTCAGACCAGGTATTATAAGCTCGGAAGATATAAAAAAAATATTAAAAACTAGATTATCAAATAAAAAATCTAGAATTAAGTCGCCAGGGATGTTAAGAAAACATTATTCTCCAGGAATACCGATTATAATAGGAAAGAAACCAAAAAATTTAAATCATGCTTATATTGTTTTTGGCAAAGAATATAAGATAAGAAAAAATTATTTTAATCTAAGTAAAAAAGCGGACTTGAAAGAAGCCGCAACTAATTTATACAAAACAATGCGAAAAATTAAAAAAAAAGGTTTTAAAAAAATTTACGTTTCTAAAATACCTAATAGAGGCGTGGGTATAGCTATAAACGATCGATTAACAAGGGCATCAAGATAATGTTTATTGAAATTAAAAAACTTACTAAAATTTATCAAAACTATTTAGCAGTTGATAAAATAAATTTTAAAATTGAAAAAAATAAAACTGTTGGATTACTAGGTCCAAATGGTTGTGGAAAAACAACAACTATTGGCATGATTTTAGGTTTAGTGACGCCATCAAGTGGAGAAATTATTATAGAAAATAAAAATATAAATAAATTTGGCAGAGATGAAATTTTAAAAAGATTCAATTTTGCTTCACCATACGTTGAACTCCCTAAAAAACTAACTGTAAAACAAAATCTAGAAATTTATGGAAGACTATATGGAATACAAGATTTAACTAAAAGAATTAGAGATATTTCAATTGATTTAGACATAAAAAATTTTTTTCACAGAAAAACTGGGGAGCTGTCGTCAGGCCAAAAAAATAGAGTATCTTTAGCTAAATCGTTGATTAATAATCCAGAGATTTTACTTTTAGATGAACCAACTGCAAGCTTGGATCCTGATATTGGTGACTTTATAAGAACTTATATTCAAGAGTACAAATCAAAATATAAGATAACGATCTTGTTGGCATCTCACAATATGAGTGAAATTGAAAGACTTTGTGACAGTGTTATTATGATGAAAAAGGGTAAGATAATTGATCAGGGAACTTGTCAAGGACTGATTAAAAAGCACGGCCGAAATAATTTAGAAGAAACATTTTTGAAATTAGCAAGGAGTAAAGATGAATTTTAGTAAGATTTATGCACTTGGTTTACGTCATCTTTACTTAATAATGAATTCCTTTCCCAGAGTTCTAGATTTAATTTATTGGCCAACTGTACAAATTTTTTTATGGGGTTTTATATCAAAATTTTTCACTGAAAATTCTGAATATTATAATAATACAGTTGGCATTATTTTAACTGCTGCAATTTTATATGATTTCTTATTTCGGGCCAGCATCAGTTTCAATATGATGTTTTTAGAGGAAATTTGGAGTAGAAATTTTACAAATTTGTTTATTGCACCAATTAAAATAAGTGAAATAATTACTGCTCTAACTTTGACAGCCATTGTGAGAACTTTAATTGGGTTAGTCCCTGCAGTCTTAATTGCGATACCATTATTTGGAGTATCAGTGCTAGAATTAGGGATTCCATTAATATTTTTATTAGTATCATTGTATCTTTTTGGAGTAACTTTAGGTCTTCTGGTTACTTCTGGATTATTAAGATTCGGTCCTTCTTTTGAAAATATCGCATGGGCAAGTTTATTTTTTCTAGCACCTCTTGGATGTATTTATTATCCAATAGAAATATTGCCTAATTCATTGCAAATAATTGCTAAAGCACTACCTTTGGTCCATATATTTGAAGAAATGAGAAGCATTTTAATTAATGATATTGTAGACTATGTAAGTATCATAAAATCTATAACAATATCTATAGTTTATTTTATATTTGGAGTTATAGTTTTTTATATTTCATACTTTGGTGCAAAAAAAAGAGGAACTCTAATCAATATGGGTGAATAATTATGGATAAAATAGCTGAAATTAAAAAATTGGAAAGTCCGCCAAAGGTAATAAGGAATTTGTTTACTGATGATGAAATTAGCAAATTTCTAAAACTATACAAAGACCTTCCAGTTACTGTTCACAACAAAAAACAAAATGTAATCAAGAAAAGATGGCTACAAGGTTATGATGAATACCTAGAAAAAATTTTTTACGAAAGATTAAGTAAAGAAATTGGAGATTTTAAAATGGATAACCTCAAAGACGAAAAAAATAAAGATATTTTGGGGCTTATTCAAGAAAGTTATGCTCCTATTGGTCTTCACGTAGATGCAGGTTTTGATGTAAATAATCAAGTTTATAAACAAAGTTTAATACCTTTGTCTTCTGTTGGTAGTACCGTAATTTTCAAAAATCGATACTATAATGGATCAACAAATTTTACTCAGGATCCAGAAGAACTAAAGAAAAAAAACCTAGGATATGGTCAAAATAAGAGAACTGATAAGCATTTAAAAATGTATGGTGAAAAACCTTTTGATAAAGAAATTCATAAGAAATATCTTCAGCACGAAAAGATAGAAAATTTAAAAGGTTTAGAAGTTGAACTTATTTATGATTGGGAGGTGGGATCAATGTTAATTTTTGACAGATCACATATTCATTGCTCCTCTTCAATTATTAAGGGAAAAAAAATTGGAATAGCAACATTTACAAAAAAGTAATTTTAATGGCAATTTACGATTGTTTTCAGTATTTTAATGAAGATCATATCGTAGAATTGCGTTTAAATATTTTAGATAAGTATGTTGATTATTTTGTAATTTCCGAATCAACAAAAACACATCAAGGAAAAGAAAAAAAAATAAATTTTAACATAAATAATTTTCAAAAATTTAAAAATAAAATAAGATTTTTAGTTTCAGATTATAAAGAAAAAAAAAATTTTGAAACACATTTTGGTGGAGAGTCTCCAATTGAACAACATCAAAGAAATTATTTGATTAATGGAATACAGGATGCACAACAAGATGATTTAATTATTTTATCAGACTCTGATGAAATACCTGATTTATCAAAATTAAAATTTATTGATAAAAAAAAAAAATTTATAGCCTTTTCTCAAAAAATGTTTATGTATAAATTAAACCTTCAAAATTTAGATGAGAGCAGTTGGATAGGATCTAGAGTCGTAAAGAAAAAAAACATTACTTCAATGCAAGATTTAAGAAATATGAAATTTAAAGATTATCCTTTCTGGAGAATTGATAAAATTAATCAACAAATAATTAATGGTGGTTGGCATTTTTCTTTTTTACAAACTCCTGAAGATATTTTAAGAAAGATTAAATCATTTTCGCATGGAGAATTTAATAAAGAATTAATGAGCACAGAAGAGATTAAAATTAAAATTAGCAAAAATTTAGATATATTTAATAGAGGTTTTTCTTTAAAAAAAGTTAGTATAGATGAAAATTTTCCCGCATTTATCAGAGAAAATAAAAAGAAATACGAAAAATGGATTTTATAATTTTGGTGCGCCGGATAGGACTCGAACCCATAACCTCCGGAGCCGAAATCCGGCGCTCTATCCAGTTGAAGCTACCGGCGCATAATTTCTTACTTTAAATAATTTTATGAATAACACAATGAAATTTTCTGTCTCAAAAAATAATAATGGTGAGAGAGTTGATATATATTTATCACAAAAGATAGAACGTTTTTCTCGATCATTTATAAAAAAGCTTATTTTAGAAAGAAAAGTAACACTCAATAAGAAAATTGTTACTTCTCCCGCAACAAAGATTAAAAGTGATGACATTGTAATTATTGAATTTATTTTAAATAGAAAAATTAAACTAATACCTAAAAAGATTAATCTAGATATAATTTTTGAGGATAAAGATTTGTTAATAATAAATAAACCTAAAGGTTTGATTGTTCACCCGGGAGCTGGAAATTATGAAAATACATTAGCTAATGCACTTGTTTACAAGTACAAAAAGAATTTATCTAATATCAATGGAGAAATGAGACCAGGAATAGTTCATAGAATAGATAAAGAAACTAGCGGACTTTTAGTTGTGGCTAAAAATAATTTTTCGCATAGCAAATTAAGTAAACAATTTAGCGAGCACTCAATTAAAAGAAAGTATCAATGTTTAGTTTGGGGTATAATAAGACCTTTGTCGGGAAAGGTAGAGACTTTTATCACTAGAAGTAAATTTAATAGGCAGTTAATGACAGTAAGTGAAATTCAAGGAAAAAAAGCTATTACAAATTATAAAACTCTTAAAGTTTTTAATATCAAAGAGATTCCAAAAATAAGTTTAATAGAATGTGAGCTTAAAACTGGTAGAACGCACCAAATTAGAGTTCATTTAAATTACAAGGGCTCTTCAATTATTGGTGATAATCAATATGGTAAAAAAAACTTACAATTTAAGAAAGTTAATAAAGTATTTTATGAAAATCTCAAAAATTTAAGCGGTCAAGCATTACATGCTCAAACATTAGGATTCATGCATCCCTCAAATAATAAATGGATCAACTTTAAGTCTGATTTACCAAAAGATTTTAAAAAAATGCTTAATTTTCTCAATAATCTTAGCGGTTGAAAAATAAAATAAAATATATAAATCTTAATTATGAGCGAAAACAAATTTGTAAGTAATTTACCAGTCCCTTCCTCTGGAGGTTTATCAATTTACTTATCTCAAATTAAAAAATTTCCAATGCTTGATGCTGAGGAAGAATATATGTTGGCAAAAAATTGGAGAGAAAATGGAAACTTACAGTCTGCACATAAATTAGTTACCAGTCATTTAAGATTAGTAGCTAAAATAGCAATGGGATATAGAGGTTACGGTTTACCTGTTAGTGAATTAATTTCGGAAGGAAATCTCGGCTTAATGCAAGCAGTAAAAAAATTTGACCCTGACAAAGGTTTCAGGCTAGCTACATATGCCATGTGGTGGATCAAAGCAGCAATTCAAGAATATGTCTTAAGATCTTGGAGTTTGGTTAAGATGGGAACTACTACAGCCCAAAAAAAACTATTTTTTAATTTAAAAAAAATTAAAAATCAAATAGCTCCCAACCAAGAAGGTGATTTAAAAGATGATCAGGTAAATGAAATATCCAGACGGTTAGATGTAGACTCAAAGGAAGTTGTAAATATGAATAGAAGATTAATGGGACAAGAAAAATCTTTAAACGCTCCAATTAAAAGCGGAGAAAATGATGAATGGCAAGACTGGTTAGTTGATGAAACACTAGATCAAGAATTGTTAATATCTCAAAAACAAGAATATGAGGACAAAAAAGAACTTTTAAAAAGCGCAATGCAAACACTTAACGACAGAGAAAAAGAAATAATAAATCAAAGAAGATTATCAGAAAATCCCTCAACTTTAGACGAGTTGAGCAAAAAGTATAAAATCAGTAGAGAGAGAATAAGACAAATAGAAACAAGAGCTTTTGAAAAACTTCAAAAGTCTATGATTAATGCAAAAAATTCGAAGAATTTACTTCCGGTAAATTAGGTTTTAAAAGGATCTTCTATGAGAATAGTATCTTCTCGCTCTGGGCTAGTTGAAATACTTGATATTTTAGCTCCTATAAAATCTTCCAAAGCATAAATATATTTTTTAGCATTTTCGGGTAAATCTTTAATATTTCTTATACCTTGAGTATTTGATTTCCAACCAGGAAAAGTATTGTAAATTGGCTTAATATTAAATTGATCCTCTGATGCTGCTGGTAAGTAATCTAGCTTTTTTCCGTTTAATTCATACTGCACACATATTTTTATTTCAGCTAAATGATCTAAAACGTCAAGCTTAGTCAGTGCGATTCCATTGATACCTGAAATTTTAATCGTTTGTCTCACCAAAACACCGTCGAACCATCCACATCTTCTCTTTCTTGAAGTTACAGTACCAAATTCTTTTCCTCTTTTTCCCAAACTTTCTCCAATTTTATTTTTTAACTCTGTGGGAAAAGGGCCACTTCCTACTCGAGTTGTGTATGCCTTTGTGATACCTAAAACATAGCCTATTTTATCTGGTCCTAATCCAGATCCAGTCGCAGCCATTGATGGTACCGTATTAGATGATGTAACAAACGGATATGTTCCATGATCAACATCAAGCATTATACCTTGTGCCCCTTCGAATAAAATTTTTTTTCTATCTTTTTTAAACTCATCAAGTTTTAGCCATACGGGTTGAGCAAACGCTAAAATTTTAGGTGCTATTTGAAGTAATTTTTTTTTAATTTCACTTTTTTTATAAATCTTTTTTTTTAACCCTTTTCGAATAGTGTTATGATGCATTAGTACGTTTTCTAGTCTGCTATCTAGATTGCTTTCTGATCTCAAATCCATAACCCTTATTGATCTCCTTCCAATTTTATCTTCATAGCATGGTCCAATACCTCTTCTTGTAGTTCCAATTTTTTGATTGCCTGCTGCATCTTCTCTTATTTCGTCCATTTCTTGATGAAAAGGAAGTATTAGCGAAGCTGTTTCTGATATCATAAAATTTTTAGGAGTGACTACAACTCCCTTTCTTTTTATCTCTTCAATTTCATCAATTAATGCCCAGGGATCAATAACCACACCGTTTCCTAAAACTGAAACTTTTCCTTTTCTCACTATTCCCGAGGGTAAAAGCCTTAGTTTAAAAACATTACTATCAATTACGAGAGTATGTCCTGCATTATGGCCTCCTTGGAACCGAACAACTACATCTGCTTCCCTCGAAAGCCAATCTACAATTTTGCCTTTTCCTTCATCGCCCCATTGAGAGCCAACAACTACAACATTTTTCATTACAAAAATCTCTTATTAACAGTAAAAGAATTTAGATGATTTATTGGACCATGTCCTTTACCATAATTTAAGTTAGATCTAATAGCTTGGTTAACATATTTAATACCTAACTCACAGGATTTCTTTAAAGGTTTTCCACATGATAAAAAAGTTGCTATCGCACTCGATAATGTGCATCCAGTACCATGAGTATTTTTAGTAATTATTCTTTTGCTTTTAAAAATCTTAACTAGATTGTTGCAAAGATAAACATCCTCAACAAATTTTGACTTTTTGTGACCTCCTTTCAGTAAAATACTCCTTGCACCAAACTTATTTAAGATTTTCGCAGCTTCAATCATATCAGTTAATTTTTTAATCTTTTTGCCTGTTAAAACTTCTGCTTCAGGAATATTAGGTGTAATCAATGTTGCTTTTTTTATAAGTTTCAACTTTAATGTATTAACTGCGGCATTATTAATTAATTTTGTGCCTCCCTTTGAAACCATCACTGGATCTAAAATTATTTTATTAATGTTTAATTTTTTTATAGTCTTTATTATTGAATTTATTACTGATGATGAATGTAACATGCCAATTTTAATTACATCAGGTCTTATATCTTTGCATGTAAATAAAATTTGTTTTTCGATTTCTCTAGGTTTAATTGGAATTATTGAATAAACGCCTTGAGTATTTTGAGCAGTAACAGCTGTTACCGCTGTCATCGCATAGCTTCCTAGTGCTGTAACTGTTTTGATATCTGCCTGTATACCGGCTCCACCTGAGGAGTCAGAGCCTGCAATTATTAAAATTTTTGATTTTGGTTTCAAATTAAATAATTGATTTTTTTATTAAATTTATACATTTTAAAATTAAAAACTTATTATTTGACTCGGCCATAATTCTAATCTTAGGTTCTGTCCCTGACTTTCTCACTAATATCCTTCCATCTTTACCCATTAACTTTTCAGCCTTTTTGATTGCCAATTTGCTCCTAGATTTATTTATTATTTCTTTATTTATCACAGATACATTTTCTAAAATTTGCGGAAGGGGTTTAAAAACATTTAATAATTTACTTGCTTTTTTATTTTTTCTTAAAGAATACAAAACCTCTAATGCTACAAGCAAACCATCTCCAGTGGTAGCAAATTTTCCTAATATTATATGTCCTGATTGTTCTCCGCCTAAATTAAAATTAAGTTTTTTCATTTTTTCTTTTACAAATCTATCTCCTACTTTTGATCTCACAAACTTAATTTTTTCTTTTCTTAAAAATTTTTCTAGACCATAATTCGACATTAATGTTCCAACAACACCGCCCTTTAAAATTCTCTTTTTGTTCCATCTTTTTGCTAGCATTGCTATGATCTGATCACCATCTATAATTTTTCCTTTTTCATCACACATTATTACTCTGTCTGCATCCCCGTCAAAAGAAATGCCAAGATGAGCCTTATTTTTTTTGACATTTGTTTTAATTTTTGAGGGAAAAGTGGACCCGCATTTATTGTTAATATTAAGTCCATTAGGATTTACTCCGATAGGTATTATTTTAGCTCCAAGTTCTGTTAAAAGTTTTGGGGCAGCCTTATAACTAGCTCCATTTGCACAATCTAAAACAATTTTTAAGCCCTTTAAATTAAATTTTTTTGGAAAATTATTTTTTAAAATTTTAATATATTTTTCATTCCCATCTTCTAATCTTTTTACTCTTCCCAAGAATTTTGGATTAGTTAACTGTTTAGTGTTTTTTGCATCTATTAATTTTTCAATTTTTTTCTCAATTTTATTGGATAGTTTCATTCCATCTGGTCCAAATAATTTTAATCCATTATCGTGATAGGGGTTATGTGATGCTGTAATCATTATACCCATGTTTGCTTTCATAGATTTAGTTAGCATTGCAAGACCATTAGTTGGCAACGGTCCAAGTGTAAAAACATGCATTCCTCCTGAGACTAAACCCGAGACTAAAGCAGGCTCGAGAGTATATCCTGACAGTCGTGTATCCTTAGCAATAATTGCAATTTGTTTACTTTTTTTTTGATTTTTAAAATAAGTTCCTGATGCAAGACCAAACTTAAAAAATTTTTCACCAGTTATATTACCTTTATTGACTGTGCCTCTAATGCCATCGGTTCCAAAATATTTTTTCATTAATTATGCAAAACTTTATTAAAAACTTTTATTCCTTGTTGAATTTCATTAACGTTATGTACCCTAAAAATTTGAACTCCTTGCATAAGTAAATAAATTACAGAGGCAAGAGTTCCTCCTGTTCTATCTTTACTATCATTGTTTCCAGAAATTTGATTAATAAAACGTTTTCTTGAGGTTCCAACTAAAATAGGAAATCCTAAGCTATGAAACAAAGATATATTAGAAATTAAAGTCAAATTATGTTTCAAAGTTTTACCAAATCCTATACCAGGATCTAAAACTAACTTATGACTTTTTAGTTTTCCCTCTATATTTTTCTCAAAATAATCATATATGTCAAATAATACATTATTATATTTGGGATTATTTTGCATAGTATTAGGGTTTCCTTTCATATGATGAAGTATTTTTGTAATTTTTTTATCTTTAACGATTTGAAGAGAATTTTCATCAAACTCAAATCCAGAAACATCATTTATTATGTCTACACCCCACTGTATCCCGTTTTTCATTAAATAAGACTTTCTTGTATCTAAAGACAAGCAGGTATCTTTATATTTTTTTTTAAAATTTTGTATTACATTTTTAACTCTAAGCCATTCAATATTCGGCTTAATTGTTTTTGAGCCAGGTCTAGTAGACTCACCTCCAACATCGATTATTTTTGCCCCAGATTTTATCATATCTAAGATGTGTTTAAACGACTTATCTTTTTTAATAAATTTGCCTCCGTCTGAGAAACTGTCTGGAGTTAAATTTAAAACACCCATAATTGAGGGTTTTAAAAAATTTACTCTTTTTAAAAAATTTTTTCTTTTTGAGGTTATATTCTTGACATCCTTTAAAACTTTTTTTTTAATTTTTATATTAAGATATCTTATTTCTTTTACATGAATTGATTTTTTTGTAACGAAATTATTTTTTTTCGTGAAACATTCCAACGTATCAAAAGCTAAATTTTTATTACCGCAAAGTGGAAGTGCTTTTTTTTTCAAAATCAATGATTTTGCTTTATTTCCATAATAAAAATTACACGCCCTTGTGTAATATTTGATCATGTGATTTTAAATTGCTGGCTTTGGCTTTAATCCCAACGAACCAAGTGCGGATGATGATTTATTGTCGTCACTTTCATCTTCTTTGAAAGATCTTGTGGGTTTTATATCTTTTAGTATTAAATCTCTTATCTCATCTCCTGACAATGTTTCATAAACTAATAAAGCTTTAGCAATCTTATGCAGATCATCAATTTTTTCTGTTAGAACTTTTTTGGCTCTTTCATACCCGATATCGACTATTTTCTTGACTTCAGCGTCAACTTTTTTAGCTGTTTCTTCTGACATATTTTGTTGTCTTGTAACTGATCTTCCTAAAAAAACTTCCTCTTCGTTCTCTCCATAAGCTATAGTTCCTAATTCTGAACTCATGCCGTATTTTGTGACCATATTTTTGGCCATTTTTGTTACCATGTCTATATCTGAAGATGCACCAGAGGTAACTTTGTCGTGACCAAAAATAATCTCCTCAGCTATTCTACCTCCCATTGCAACCGCAATATCAGCGTGCATTTTTTCTCTAGAAACTGAGAGCTGATCTCTTTCCGGTAATCTCATTACCATCCCAAGAGCTCTTCCTCTTGGAATTATTGTTGCTTTATGAATAGGGTCTGAAGCTTTTTCATTTAAAGCAACAATAGCGTGACCTCCTTCATGATAAGCAGTAAGTTTTTTTTCATCCTCTGACATTACCATCGATCGTCTTTCAGCACCCATCATCACTTTATCCTTAGCTTCCTCTACATCTGACATAGTAACTACTCTTTTATTTTTTCTAGCCGCTAGTAATGCAGACTCATTGATTAAATTAGCTAAATCAGCTCCTGAAAAGCCAGGTGTTCCTCTTGCTATAGTTCTCAACTTAACATCTGGTCCAGTGTTTACTTTTTTAATGTGTACCTTTAAGATTGCTTCTCTACCGATTATATCTGGGTTACCTACAACAACTTGTCTATCAAATCTTCCCGGTCTTAATAGAGCTGGATCCAAAACATCAGGTCTGTTAGTAGCAGCAATTAATATTATCCCCTCATTTGTATCAAAACCATCCATTTCTACCAATAACTGGTTAAGAGTTTGTTCTCTTTCATCATTTCCTCCACCAAGTCCAGCACCTCTGCTTCGGCCAACTGCGTCTATTTCATCAATAAAAATTATGCATGGAGAATGTTTTTTTCCTTGTTCAAACATATCTCTAACTCTTGAAGCCCCAACCCCAACAAACATCTCAACGAAATCTGATCCTGAAATTGAAAAAAAAGGAACGTTCGCTTCTCCAGCAATAGCTTTTGCTAACAATGTTTTGCCTGTTCCGGGTGGTCCAATTAAAAGTGCTCCCTTAGGAATCTTTCCACCTAATCTACTAAATTTTTTAGGATCTTTTAAAAATTCTACGATTTCTTCGACTTCTTCTTTTGCCTCTTCTACACCCGCAACGTCGTTAAAAGTTACTTTTCCTTGAGCCTCATTTAAAAGTTTAGCTTTAGATCTACCAAAACCCATGGCACCGCCTTTACCGCCCTGCATTTGACGCATAAAGAATACCCAAACACCAATTAAAAGCAACATTGGAAACCAAGAGAGTAAAATTCCTAACAGTGAAGGCATTTTGTCTTCTTGAGGAGAAGCAATAATACTAACACCTTTTGAAGAAAGTCTATCAACTAGTTCAGGATAATTAGGGGAAAAAGTTGTAAAATTTTTTCCATCAGCTAAGACTCCTGAAATATTATTTCCTTGTATTTTGACCTCAACAACTCTTCCTGCATCTACTTCATTTAAAAAATTTGAAAATGCCAAGGAATTATTACTGCTCACCTTATTGGGGTCTTGAAACATATTGAAAAGCCCTACCGATAATAGGACTATTATGACCCACATAATTAAATTTCTAACATTCATACAGATTAAATAATCATTATATTCAACAAAACAAGTATACTTTAATTATAATTAAGTTGTAAATAAGACAAATTATGTCAAATTATATCAGATTTTTCTCTCTTTATGCACAATTGTCCGTTTTTAATATAAAAAAGACACCCCGCGAGAGTTGTTTTTTTAAAATCTTTACCTTTAATTCTTCTAATCAAGCTAACTACTTTTTTTGATCTAGGATTGTAGTAATTTTTTTTTAATTTTTTAATAGACTCGTTTAAAATCCTAATCTTAATGTCATCATTATAACTTGAAAAATTCTGATAGTTAATCAAAATAACACTATTTTTTTTTCTTATGTTACTTTTATATATTCGAAATAGAAATCCATCTAAAGTTGCTTTGCTTGAGGCTAAATGATTAATTGATTTATATATTTGCTCATAATTTATTCCACTTTGCAGAAGGGGTTTTTCTAAATTTCGAATTTTAGTTCTTTGATACTTTTTGTCCTTATTGGAGGGATCTTTAAAATATGTTCCAAAAATTTTCTTGGTAATTTGTACTAAAATCTTTTTTTTAATATCTAGTAATGGCCTTATTAACTTTATATTTTCACTTAAATTTGTAGTAGAACTCATAGATGAAAGCCCAGTTAATCCACTGCCTCTAGATAATCTAATAAAAAAAGTTTCAACTTGGTCTTCTAAATTATGGGCAGTTAAAATTTTTTTTATATTTTTTTTTCTGCAATATTTACTTAAAATTCGATATCTTATTTGCCTGGCTTGACTTTGTATATTTGTTTCAATTTTTAAATTATTTTTAAGAACTTTAACAGATATATTATATGCTTTTAGCATTTTTTTAACTTTTTGCGCTTCAATTGAGGAGTCTTTTCTAATCTGATGGTCCACTAGCACATAATGAAATTTTATTTTTTTTTCATAATTTAAGGCTTTTGATAGGGCTGTAAGAGCTAGGCTATCTGGCCCACCAGAAACTGCGATTAAAAAAGTTCTTTTTTTTTCTTTGATAAGTTTGCTTTTGAAATGTGAGTATACCTTTGATAAATTTTTAAAATTCTTAAAGCCGTTTTTAAGAATTACATTTGAATTTTTTTTGCTCATATTGAGCTTTTTGTAGCACAGACTTGCTTGCTTTTGGGTATTCTTTTTTTATTCCAACTATCATTTTGCAACCTTGGTCTTTCTCTCCCAATTGAACCATAGTAATCCCTAATTTTAAAAGATTGTCAGGTGCTTTTTTACTCTTTGGATAATTTTGATATCCGTCGAGATAGGCTGAAGCAGCATCTGAATATAACTGTCTTATTCTAAAGGTTTCTCCATACCAATACTGTGCGCTACCCGCTAAATCATGGTCTTTATTTTTTTCTATAAATTCTTTTAAAGCTGACTCAGCAGTTTCATAATCACCGATTTTCATAAAACTTACAGCAAATTCATATTGTTCCGCGGTAGGCTTATCTGGCAATAAATTAGTTGTTGTCTCAGGCATAGAAGTAATAACTGTTTTGGCGCTTTCAACAGAATTAATTGATTGCTCTTTAGGTAAATTAGAAGTTTGATATCCAGGATTTGCACCAAAGTCTTGGGGCTTGCTTGATCCAAGTGAAGTTGCTTGTTTTTTTGAATTTGTTTTGATTGTGCCACTTTCTAAATCAGAAAATCTTAATTGATTATCTGATTGAATTTTTGTTACTCGAGAAGATAATTTATCTAACTTAAAATTTACTTCCTCAAATTTATTAGTAAGCTCCCTAAATTGGTCTTCGATTTCACCTAATTTTAATAAATGTTTAGTTAAAATATCTTCATTCAATCCGTCTGATTTAATTGAACTGCTTAAGTTAGGTTTTGATATATCTGATTTTTGATAAACTGCTTTTTCTAATGTTTTGAGATCTTTAGTTATTACTTGAATTTGATCGGATATTGACTTTAAGTAAATCTCTTCTTCCTCAGTATATGACTTAGAAGGGTGCAGGAATACAAATAAAATCAACAAAAAAAGTAGTAAGCAATTTTTATTTAAAAACAACATTATAAATTTTTATTTCGATAAAATGGCAAAAAAAAGACCCTTTAATTAATATTAAAGGGTCTTTTGTGTTGTAATTTAAGAAATTAATTTACTTTGACTGTGACTGATCTTCTATTTTGTGACCATGCGACCGGTGAAGATGCTGGGTTAACGGGTTTTTCTTTTCCATAACTAATCACAGATATTCTCTTACCTGAAATTCCATAAGTCATTAAATAATCTCTTGCAGCATTAGCTCTTCTTTCTCCTAAAGCTAAGTTGTACTCTCTAGTGCCTCTTTCATCAGCGTGACCTTCAATGGTAACATTTAAATTTTTATTTTTTCGAAGGAAAGTAGCTTGTTTTCTTAACGTTGCACGAGATGCGGTAGTTAAAGAAGATTTGTTTGTGGCAAAAAATACTCTATCAGGCACTCCGGAAGCTAAATATTCTACAGTCTCGGTACCTGTGTATACGTCGCCATCTATAACACCTGATTTTTTAGCTGTTGAGCAAGCGCTTAGAAAAAGCGTTGCAAAAATAACGACTAAGATATTTTTTAAATTCGAATTTAATATCATGTTTATCCCCTAGGTTTATTGTGGTTATTTCAAATTATTAATAATTATTCAAGTATATTATGCATTAAATTCACCTTTACTTAGATAATAAAGAGGACCAAGATGGGTCCGAAGCATCAGTTTTAGTAGAAAGTCTCCTCTCATTATATCCAGTAATATCTATTGACCATAATTTTGCAGAAAATCCTTCACCTTTTTTCCCTGCTTTAGTCTCTCTATAAAATACCAAAACTCTACCATTAGGTGACCAGGAAGGAGCTTCTTGATAATAATTTTCTGTAAGTAATCTTTCACCAGTCCCATCGACCCTCATTACACCAATAAAAAATTTACCTTTGTGCATTTTTGTGAATGCAATTAAATCCCCTCTTGGAGACCAAACGGGAGTACCATAAATTCCTTTCCCAAAAGTAATCCTCTTTACATTAGTTCCATCGCTTCTCATTACATAAATTTGTTGTAGTCCACTTCTATCAGAGTTAAAAGCAATATATTTTCCGTCAGGCGAAAATGATGGTGATGTATCAATTGATGAATGTTCAGTTATTCTCTCTACAACTCTTGAGCTTAAGTCCATAGTGTAAATATCAGAGTTACCGTCTTTTGCAAAACTCATAATAATTTTTTTTCCATCAGGAGAAAATCTTGGAGCAAAAGTCATGCCAGGGAAATTGCCTACAACTTCTTGTTCACCTGTTTCTATGTCAAGAAGATATACTCTTGGCATATTACGAAAGTATGACATATAAGTTACCATTTGATTTGTTGGATTAAATCTAGGAGTTAAGACTAATTCATTTCCTAATGTTAAATATTTTGTATTAAAACCATCTTGGTCCATAATAGCTAACTTTTTAATTCTTTGATTTTTAGGACCACTTTCAGCAACATATATTATTCTCGTATCAAAATATCCTTCTTCACCTGTCAATCTTTCATATATTTTATCTGAAATAATGTGGGCAACTCTTCTCCAATTAGATGGCGTGGTAGTGAAAGCTAAAGCTGTCATTTCTTTGGCTGCAGTTAAGTCCCAAAGTCTAAATTCTACTTTGAGCTTTTGATCTTTGACAAGTAACTTACCTGTGATAAGAGCTTGTGCTTTGATTAATCTCCAATCCTCAAATCTTGGCTTTAAGTGCGCAATATCAGGTTTTTGAACAAACGCCTCTTTTTTTAAAGGATTAAATAAACCTGTACTTTTAAAGTTTTTTTCTATTATTGCTGAAATATTTTCACCCAATTGTTTAGTTTTAATTCCTTCATATTCCTCAGATGTTATTTCTACATGTAATGGAGAAACAGCTATCGGTAACGGATCTAAATTACCTCTTGTTATATCTACTTGAATCAAAGCAAAAGATTTATCAAAAATTATTAAGCTTAAAAAAAGTTTTACAAATATTTTTTTCATATTAACCTTTTAACATTTCAGCTGGATTAAAATTAAGTTGTAAATCCTTCCATTTTTCATAACCAGTAGGTGGCACCTTTAAAGGTTGACATAGCCTCACCGCCCTTAAAGCGCTTTCTGCTAAAACTTTGTAAAACTTTTGGCCAGGCATATTCATACGTTCATGATCTAATATTTCAGATTTCATTATTGATCCATCTTGCTTTAGTTGTAATTTTATTCTCACAAGTAAATTTTCATTATAAGGTAAACCTAAAGGAATACTCCAACATCCAAATATTTGAGCTCTTAATGCATCTTCCTCAGATAAGCTCAAACCGGTAGCAAAAGAATTTTTTTTATTACTCTGAGTAATTTTATTTAAATTTTCTTTTTTAGTTGCATCAATTTCTTTAGCTTTATCAATTAAAGCTGCTATTTGATTGGTGTCGACAATTTCTTTTTTTTCGAACTCTGAAGATTGTCTTATTTGAGGTTTAATTTCTTCAGGATTTTGTTTTTTTTTGATTATCTTTTTTTCTTCCTTTTGCTCGTTAGGCAATGGAATTCTATCTGGTTTTTCTTTAGCTTTGGCTGTAGGTGGGGCTTGTTCTGATACCATTCTCTCCTCCTCTTTTTTCTTTTGCTCCTCAATTATTTTTCTAGCTTTTGGAGCATAGGGAATATTTGTTTTATCAGAAATTTGAATAAGCTCTACGGACACTATTGGTGGCAAATCTATTGGTTCTCTAAGCATAAAAGGTAGACTTAAAACTGTAAGTAAGATCATCAATGAGTGAAATGTAATTGAATAAACTAAACTTTTTATCATTAAACATCCTAATTTTTATATGGTTCAGAAATTAGAGCAACTTTTGAAAAACCTGCTCCAGAAAGTGTTCCCATTACTTCAAGAACTCTACCGTAATTAATATTTTTATCTCCCCTTACATAAATCCTCGTATCTGTTCTATTTTTTGCGATTGCTAATAACTTTGGAACCATTTTTTGATAATTGACCTGGTGTTCTTGAATGTAAATTTCTCCTTTTGAATTAATGCTAATTGTTAAGGGTTCTTGATCATCAGGTAGAGAGTCGGCTGCTGATTCAGGTAAATCTACTTGAACTCCTACTGTTAATAATGGAGCGGTGACCATAAAGATTATTAAAAGAACTAACATCACATCTACAAATGGTGTAACGTTTATTTCGCTCATCGGTTCATTTTTAGACTGATTAAATTTAAAAGCCATTATTTAAATTATTGATAAAAATCTTTTAGAAAAGTTTTCAATTTTTGAAAAATATCTTCGTGTGTCACTGTTAAATTTGTTATAAGCAACTACTGCTGGTATCGCAGCTAAAAGACCTAATGCAGTTGCAAATAAAGCCTCAGCGATTCCAGGGGCAACTATCGCTAGACTTGTGTTTCTTGAAATTGCGATAGATTGAAAAGAGTTCATTATTCCCCAAACTGTTCCGAATAGTCCAATGAATGGAGCGGTAGATCCGATAGTCGCGAGAAAAGTAAAATTTTTTTCAATTTTTTTTAACTCTGTATCAGTAGCAATTTCTAAGATCCTTTCTACTCTAGCGGCTTGAATAGCTGAGGATTGTCTTTTTGTTTTAATCAATTCATTCATTGCGGCTTTAAAAATTAGGGTGGCAGGATCATTTGAGTTTGCAGGAAGGTTATTATTAAAACTTTCGGCGGATTTAGCTTTCCAAAATTTTTTTTCAAAATCTTCAGTAGTCTTATTAATTGATCTAAACATTTTGAATTTATCAAAAATCAAAGCCCAAGAAAATATTGAGCTAGCAATTAAAAGTATAATTACAAATTTAACCACAAAGTCAGCACGAAGAAACAAACTCCATAATGTGAAGTCTGAGGAGCCTCCTAGACCAACAACTTGAGTTGCAATATCTTGTTCCATTAGAGTTGATTACTTTTAGAATGTGTCATGAATTTGGCGTTTTTTTTAAAAAAATCGATATTAATTAATATCTTTTAATCTTGTCTCGCTATAAAATTTAGCTATTAGAATGGCATCTGATTTATTTACATCTTTTTTTTTTGATAATTGATTTGAAAGTGAAGGATACATTTCTATCACTTTAGTTCTGCTCGCGTCCTTAGAGGAATTTATTAATTCAAAATATTTTTTCCATTTTGAAGGTCTTACGAAAAAAATTGACAATTCTAAAGCTGCGCACACACCTTTTATAGCTCCAAATGACTGGCCAAAATTGAACATACTTGTCACGCCTTGACCCGGCATCGCATTAACTTGTTCTACAACAACAGCTATTTCTTCTCCTTTGGAAGTATTTTGTTTTATGATATTAGTCAATTGAGAGCTATTTAATTGTCTTTTATTTTTTTTCCCATCAGCCATAACCGGCATATCAAAAACTTTAATAACTTTATTATCTTGAAGTATCGCGATAGCACCACTTAGACCAGGGTCTATTCCAATTACTTTCATATCTCATTATCCAAATTAGCGTTGGTATAAATATTTTGTACATCATCTAGTTCATCTAAAGCATTCAAAATTTTAATCATTTTAGTACTTTGTTCTTTATTCAGATATAGCTGATTTATTGCTCTCCATTCTATAGAGGCATACAAAAAATTATCGATTTTCTTCTCAAGCTCAGTTTTTATTTTATAAAAATCCTCTTTTTCAGTTATTATTTCATAGTATTCATTTAATTTTAAGCAATCTTTTGCTCCTAAATTTATGGAAATATCAAAAATTTCCTCTTCTTTAAAATTTTTGTTGTCTACATGAAAAACCCCACAATTAAAAAACATGTGAGATGAAGAACCTGTCTCTCCTAGAGTTCCACCATTTTTTTGTAATAATGTTCTAATGCTTGAAGCAGATCGATTTTTGTTGTCAGTCAAAGTTTCGATTATTAGAGCAATGTTGAATGGTCCAAATCCTTCGTATCTTAGGTATTCAAAATTTTTATTTCCAGCAACCTCAGATTTATCAATTGCTCTGGAAATATTATCTTTTGGCATATTTGCTTGCTTAGCTGCTTGAATAGCTGTTCTCAATCTCGGGTTCATCTCTGGATTTTTATCACCTAGTTTCGCAGCAACTGTTATTTCTCTAGAAAGTTTTGAAAATATTCTAGACCTTTCTTTATCTGCTCTTCCTTTTTTGTGTTTTATACCAGCCCAATGAGAGTGTCCCGCCATAATTATTTTGTTAAGGAACCTCCAATTATTACTCTCGAGACATTATTTGCTAAACCTGATCGTTCGTTTGCTTCTACTATAATTCCTGATAATGTTCCCTCGCCTTCTGATGGAAAATGTGCTGAAGCTTCCTTATCTTTTAAAAATTTTTTTATTGAATTTTCTTTGTTCATGCCTATAACTGAATTATAATCTCCGCACATTCCAATATCTGTTTGATAAGCTGTTCCTTTCTCCAATATTCTTGTGTCTGCGGTTGGCACGTGGGTATGAGTACCAACAACACAAGTTGTAGATCCATCAAGAAAATGTCCCATTGCCATTTTCTCACTCGTAATCTCTCCATGAAAGTCAACTACAGAAAAATCTACATTTTTTTTTAAAATTATTTTTTTTCTTATATTTTCAGCTACTTTAAAAACATCCTCTGTTTTTCTCATAAAAACGTTACCCATTAAATTAATTACTCCAATTTTATATTTTTTATCTTTAGTAAAAAAAATTCCATAACCTTTACCCGGAGATCCCTCTGCTAAATTAGCAGGTCTTAAAAGTCTGTTTTCTTTTTCAATTAACTCAGTAGTTTCTTTTTTATCCCAAATATGATTTCCTGAAGTAATTACGTCAATTCCTAAATCAAAAATTTCTTCAGAAATTTGTTTTGTTATACCTTTTCCGTCATCAGCAGCGTTCTCACCATTTATAATTGAGAAATTAACCTTATTTTTATGTACAATTGAAGAAAAATTTTTTTTTAAGGCTTTGAGTCCCGCTGGGCCCATCACGTCCCCTAGGATTAAAATTTTCATTAAAATATTCCTTTTTCCGTAATTATATAATTTAATTTGAAATCTTTGCAATTAGTTGGAAGTTTATGATATTTTTGAAAAGAAAATGCGATTCCAATACTTAAAATTTTTTTGCGCTTATTAAAAAGTTTATTTAAATAGTTATCATAAAAACCTTTACCATAGCCTAATCTGTTTTTGTTTTTATCATAAGCTAATAATGGTACTAAAATAATTGTAGGATCTATTTTTTTTGTTTTTAATGGCTCTGGTATACCATACTTATTAATAAATAATATATCTCCTTTTCTCCATTTGTAAAAACTCATTGAATTTTTTTTTTCAATAACCGGTAGAAAAAAAATAAATTTTTTAAAAAATTCTAAATCTAGAATTTTTAACACATTTGTTTCAAATAAATTTGGATAGTAAAGTGAAATATGTTTTTTCTTTATTATTTTACTTTTTTTAATCAGATCGATTAAAGGAGCGAAAAAGCTTTCTTTTATTTCAAAATAGTTTTTTTTTCTCTTTAAAAAAAAGCGCTTTCGAATTAAGTCTTTCTTTTTATTCATCTATTGTATTTTGGATAAGGACTCAGTGTTAGAAATAATTTTTTCTAATGACTGAGTAGTTTTATCTAACATGTTCTCGTATAAATTATTATTTTTTTCAATTGTCTTTTTAAAATTCTCTAGTTCTTCATTGAGTTTTTTTATTTCCAGGTCTTTATTTTCTTTATAATCAATTGCGAGGGATCGAATTTCTTTGAATTTATTGGATATTTCGTCTAATTTATTTTTTTGATTACTAACTTTTTGTTTTAAGTTGAAATATTCGTCAATTAATTGAATTGTTGTAATTAAAAGTAGTTTATTTTCTCCAATATTTCCTAGCTTATCTTTTAGCTCAGAATATTTTTTATCTAAAAATTTTGTTAACTTTTTTAACGACTCCTCTTGACCGTCATCACAGGAAAGTAAATAATCTTTATTATTAAACTTTATGTTTACATTTGCCATTTATCTATATCAGATACTAAATTCTCTGTTTCTTGACTAAGTTCTTCAATTTCTCTGTTAAAGTTTTCCTCTAATTCTAACCTTCTGCTAACCTCATGTTTCAAACTTTTTATTTTTTCTTTTAAATACTTATGTTCCCTTAGCAATTCTTGATTTTTGTTTTCTATTTCTATTTTTTGTCTCATGATTTCTTTTTTTTCAGTTTTAATTTTTTCTAGCTCAAAATTAGGCTGTGAATAAGTTAAGTTTAAAGAATTAAGTTTGTTAATTAGTTGATTTAAATTTTTTTCTTTTTTTTCAATTATGCTCATAAAAATATATTATATCATAATATTGATATACTTTGTTTAAGTCTATATAGGTTATTAAAAGTGACTGTAAAATTTAATCAATTATCAAACGCAGTAAGATTTTTATCAATCGATGCTGTTCAAAAAGCTAATTCTGGCCATCCAGGTATGCCAATGGGTATGGCTGATGTTGCCACTGTTTTGTTTAAATACCACCTGAGGTTTAATCCTAAAAATCCAAATTGGATGAATAGAGATAGATTTATTTTATCAGCAGGGCATGGGTCCATGCTACTTTATTCATTATTATATTTGACCGGCTATACAAGTATTTCAATTGAAGACATAAAAAATTTTAGGCAATTAAATTCTATTTGTGCTGGTCACCCTGAATATAAGAATGGATCTGGAATTGAAACAACGACTGGTCCTTTAGGGCAAGGTTTAGGTAATGCTGTAGGAATGTCAATAGCTGAAGAAATACTCAGAAAAAAATTTGGTCCTAAAATTATAAATAATAAAACATATGTTATCGCGAGCGACGGAGACCTTATGGAAGGGATCAGCCACGAAGTAATGAGTTTAGCAGGTCATCTTAAATTAAAAAATTTAATTGTTTTTTTTGACAACAATAAAATTTCAATTGATGGATCTACATCACTAAGTGTTTCAGATAATTATAAAAAACGGTTTGAGTCTTACGGCTGGGGTTACTTGGAAATTGACGGTCATAATGAAAAACAAATATCAAAGGCAATTTCAAAAGCGTCGAAGTCAAATAAACCAACAATTATATCTTGTAAAACAGTAATAGGATTCGGGTCGCCAAATAAATCTGGCAAATCTTCATCTCATGGATCTCCTTTAGGGGAAGAAGAAATAAATTTAGTAAGAAAAAAACTTAAGTGGAATAATCAACCATTTGAGACTCCTGAAAAAATTTTGAATGAATGGCGGAAAATCGGAAATGAAGGCGAACAAAAAGAAAAAAAATGGCTCGAAAATATAAATAAAAATCCTAAAATAAAAAAAGAACTTGATATGATTTTCGAAAAATTTGATTCCTCGAGTTTAGAAAATTTGATTTATGAGGAAAAATTGAAAAATTTTGAGTCGAAACCTAGTTTAGCAACTCGTCAATGTTCGATGGCAGCTATTAAAAAACTTACTTCCTTTCTCCCGCAATTGATAGGAGGTTCGGCTGATTTAAGTGGCTCTAACAACACAAAAACAAGTAATTCTACAATTATTAGTTCTAAAAATTTTAATGGAAATTATATTCATTATGGAGTGAGAGAACACGGTATGGCTGCTATAATGAATGGTTTGGCCCTTTATGGTGGAATAATACCTTTTGGTGGAACATTTCTAATATTTTCAGATTATTGTAAACCTGCTATAAGATTATCTGCTTTAATGGGTCTTAAAGTAATTTACATTTTTTCACACGATTCAATCGGACTTGGAGAAGACGGCCCAACTCATCAACCTGTTGAACAACTTACTGGACTAAGGTCTATTCCAAATCTAAACGTTTTTAGACCAGCAGATATTAATGAAACTTTAGAATGTTGGGAAATAGCATTAAAAAGTAAAAACACTCCAAGTGTAATTGCTTTATCAAGACAGAAAGTTCCATATATTAGTACTAACAACTCTAGAAGTAATAAATGTGAAAAAGGAGCTTATACCATTAACTTAACTTCATATGAAAGTAAAGTAACTATAATTGCTTCTGGTACAGAGGTAGATCTAGCATTAAATGTTCAAAAAAAACTTAGAGAAAACAATGTTCATTCAAAAGTTGTTTCAATGCCTTGTATGGAAATTTTTGATAAACAAACTGATGATTATCGTAAAGATATATTAGAAGAAAATTCATTAATCGTAACTTTGGAGGCGGGAAGTATTATGTCTTGGCAAAAATACATTAAAAATAATGGGCTTAGTTTAGGGATTGATAAATTTGGTGAAAGTGCTCCTTATAAAGAAGTTTACAATCATTTTAAACTATCAGAAGAAAGTGTAACGGATTTTATTCAAAAAAAATTAAGAGAGTAGTAATATTTAATGGGTGAAATAAATTTCTTTCCTGAAAATTTAATTGTTCAAAATAAAATAATTATTCTCAGACTTGATTTAAATGTCCCAATAAAGAACAGTATCATAAAAGATGATACTAGAATAGTCTTATGCTTGCCTTTTATTAAAAAGTTAATCCAAAAAAAAGCAAAAATTATAATTATTAGCCACTTAGGACGCCCAAAAGGAATTGTGGTCCCAGAGCTGTCTTTAATTCCAATTTATAAATATTTTAAAGATGTGCTCAAAACAAATGTTTTTTTTTTTAAAGGAAATTTTGATGAAGAGACGAAAGAAAAGATTTCTTACTTAAAGGAAGGTGAAGTAATGCTGGTAGAAAATATAAGGTATTTTAAAGAGGAAGCTGAAGATGATGAAGATTTTTCAAAAAAAATAGGTTCTATTGGTGATATTTATGTAAATGATGCTTTTTCATGTTCGCACAGGAAGCAGGCTTCAATACATAATATTACAAAATTTGTAAAAAAAAGTTTTGCTGGGCCTTTATTTAAAAAAGAAATATTAGCGATTAATTCGGTTATTAAAAATAAAAAAGAGCCAGTGACATGTATTATTGGAGGATCTAAAATTTCAACTAAAATTAAAGTTATTACTAATCTTATAAAAAAAGTTAATAGTATTATACTTGTAGGAGCTATGGCTAATAATTTTTTTGTTTATAAAAATTTTAAAGTTGGAAAATCTCTAATTGAGAAAAATTCTGAAGATATAATTAAAGAAATTTATGAAAAAGCTAAGGAAAATAAATGTGAGATTTTAATACCTGAAGATTGTATGGTAGGAACAAATTTTAATGGGAACGGAAGGAATAAAAATCTTAGTGATATTAAAGATAATGAAATAATTTTAGATGTAGGAAAAAATACTCTTGAGAATATAATGAAAAAAATCGATCGATCAAAAACAGTTTTGTGGAATGGTCCAGCTGGATATTTTGAAAATGATAATTATGCAAAAGGGACATTATCAATAGCAGAACATATCTCCAAAAGTACTATTGAAAAATCCTTGATTTCTGTTCTTGGAGGTGGAGATACTTTGGCAGCAATTAATAAAAGCAAAATTAAACTTTCTTTCTCACACTTATCAACAGCAGGAGGAGCATTTTTAGAATACTTAGAGGGAAAAGACTTGCCTGGTATAAGTGTTTTAAAATAAATAA
>MDTC01141177.1_pt1 | contig 32497 bp, 47 predicted proteins | sample 811181 | NCBI WGS metagenome assembly MDTC01 (sample SAMN05326644, study PRJNA326480) | marine metagenome | isolation source: seawater | place: Pacific Ocean: North | collected 2011
AATGATACTAAACTGGCGAATCGTTCAATTCCTAATGCTTCTTGGGGTAGTCGGGAGTGTGTTGTTGTGAGGACGGAGATTCCATTAGGATTCGGTACTCCTCCGTCCCTTTGGCAGATATACATGGATGACTTTCCACATCTAGAAATGGCTATGGTGTCCGATTTCGACGATACTTACAATTGCATAGCTTGGTCATTGGGGATTTCAGATAGGTGGGTTTGGAACGAGATAGATCTAAACTCTGATGGAACATCATCTCTGAGTGAATTCTTGAATTATTATCAAAAACATGGCTATCAGCCTGTAAGTAGTGAAATTAATGCAGATGTAGCCCTTTTTGCCCTCAAAGAAGGTGGAGGCTACAAGGTGACGCACGCTGCAAAAAGGAACAAACAATACCCTGGAAGAAACATCTGGCAATCAAAAATGGGGCAAGGTGGCATAATAGAACATCACGGTCTTTCTGTATTCAGAAACTCCCCGTATGGCAATCCAATAGCCCTTTTTGCCAAGAAACCGTTATAGGACAATGAATGGTGCGAATAATCATGTCCGTTGAGACTAAGGTTGATGAATTGATTGAACTACTGACTGCTGCAAAGGTCGATGCTGCAAAGCACGACAAGGGTAACTCCGCCGCCGGAACTCGTGTCCGGAAGGCTATGCAGACCCTAAAGGGAACCGCACAAGACATTCGTGTGCAGGTCCAAGCCGATAAGAATTCAAGGTGAATACTAAATGCACGAAACTCATTGCCATTGTGAAGGCAATGAGAAGTGGAATCCAGTTACACTAACATGTGAGGAATGTGGAGAGAGAATTTCTATTGAATATGCTCTGCAACACATAGAATCAGAGAATATGGGGTGAAAAGGTGGGAGAAAACGGTAAGGAAGTGGCAAAAAAACCCCCCTACACATCAGGGGTGAGGCGCAAGGCGAGAAATATCGCTAAGTTCCAAAAACATAGCAAAAAGCCGTGTTTGTGTGGGGGGTTGCCCAACTATTCTGAATTAGAACTCGAAACATGCTTCCGTCCAGGTGGCTCTGCCTGCGCTCGAAGATCCAAGCGATAGGTCAAGATGTGGTAGTGTGGCTTCTGCTTGCGCGAAATGTGGCTCTAGAAGGCCAAGAGCGAGCGATAGCGGCCAATCAGGGTTAGGCGCTCTTTGCGGAAAATGCTACATTGCAGAGAAGCAAAGAAGAAGGAAAAAAAACGCTAGAAAGGGTCAATGACCAAACAATTCATAGACTCGCTACTCTGCCGACAAGTTCCATGAACCGAACAATATGGCCTTGTCACTATTGCTTAGATGACACAAAGATGGGAGATCGTGTCCAACACCTGCTGCATGTGTGCGAGGACATACCAGAGGAACACAAACTCAGGCTAATAGCCTGTGAGCCCGAAAAGAGGCAACAACTGGTGACAATGTTGGAGTTCCCTCAGATTTTAGTTTAGGTCATGGAATGTCCTCTCCAAACCCAACTCTAATAGCAGGCAAAATACGCTGTTCTAGATGCTCCTCAAAGGGTTCCCATCAAGAGAAGATTGGCGACATACGATTCGCTATGTTCATCGTCAAATACGAGAAATTAGGCAAAACTGCCCTATTCTTGTGCCATCATTGCAAAGCCTGGTACGACAGCTTCTTTCTCGCTCAGTCAATACCTATCGAAGTAAAATGGAAAGCGATGGAGAAAGATGGGTACAGAGCGTATTTCATCCCCTCTGAGTCAAGTATCTCTGCTCAAAATGCTACTGAAGCTCAAGATCCACCCGAAGAAAGCCACAGCGAGGAAGAAAGCAGTAGCGAGAAAGGCTACAACGAGCATTAGCACGAAAATGCATAGAATTAGCAAAAAAAGCACAGTTAGTGCTGACATGATAGTACCCACTATATCCATTGAATATAGTCAAGTAGTAAAGCCAAATAAGGGTTTAGTAGGCGTATGGTTGCATGGTTAAGCATATACCTTGCAACCATGAACAATAGTTGCATACTACGCAACACTATGCAACTACATAGAATGTAAATAGTTAGAAACTATTTACAACAATTATACAATTTTAATGGCAAACCCCCCTATTGTAAGCGACAAACCACATGGTTTGTGTGTTATATGACTCATCATAGGGGGGTTTATCGTGCATGAATGCCCGAAAGATAATTCGACCACATCGGTTAAACGACATTATTGCCTCCAAGGTTCAACCATGAAACTAGATCGTAGCTGGTTCTTCAAGATAGAACGAAGGTTGCTAGATAACATGGGAACCATGGCAGGAATTAGAACACTCATGTCAATGGTGAAAACCTGTATTGCACTACTCATTTTGACTAAGGTATATGGGGTGGTTTAGAAAATGGCAATTATTACCCTCAACCCCCCCCTATTTGATGCATATTTGGTAAAAAACGCAAAAAGGAGATTTTGGGATGTCTGAGTACCTAAGAGGGAAGCTAGATGGGCTAAAAATAGCCCATTCAATGGTTTTACGCAGATCTGTGGACTCTGCCACAGTAAAATGGATAGTTAGGGAAATGGAATTGATACAGAAAACGCTTGAGGAGGGGGAACAATGAGTAGTTTAGAGTGGGCCTACTTCGCAGTCGGAATGCTCTTTGTCCTATTCTCCAGCAAGGTTTTGTTTAGTGAAAAATAGGGGTTAGAGCATGAAAGCAGTAGTATATACTAGAATATCAACGGAATACCAGGAAGACGGCCATTCACCGGAGGAACAACTCAGAAGGTGTAAAGCCCACGCAGAATTTGAAGGCTACGAAGTAGTCGGACACTATCACGATACGGGTTCTGGAAGTGCCTTCGAACACCGCCCTGGCTACATTGAAATGATGGAAAAGGCGGGCAAGGAATGGAAAGTAGTAGTCATATACAAGCTAGACAGAATTCATAGAAATCTTAGGAACATGGTTCTTTGGTTGGATGACCTTAGATCCAAGGAATGCGACTTCGTATCAACCGAAGAGAGGGTCGATACAACAACACCTCAAGGGCGATTCTTCATACAGGTTATGGGTGCCTTTGCAGAGATGGAAAGGGAGACAATTTCAAGCAGGGTGAAAATGGGCTTAGAGGGTGCGAAAAGAAGCGGAAGATGGATAGGAGTACCCCCTTTTGGGTACAAGATAGACGATTCTTTCACTACCCAAGGCACAAGAGTCTCCCCTGGTCTTTTGGTGCCAGAGACTAGAGAAGCCGAGATTGTCAGAAATATATTGGAGAATGCAGCATCAGGGTGGGGTATTTCAAAGATAATTACAAGTTTGGTTATCAATCAACATAGGACTAGAAAGGGCAGTATTGTGTGGAATAGAAGTACCGTTAGGAACATTATAGATAGAGCGCCCCTTTACATTGCAGGGGCTATGGGAGAAGTAGGGAAGGCACTACAACAACCTCCACTATATGGTGCAGGAGATGACGACGAGAGAATGTATAACCGCCGTTTTGATAGAGTAGCCCCTTATTTCCTAGAAGTAGCAGACGGTGACGAATCGGTGAAGGATTTTGATTGGAAAGTCCTTACTGAGTGGTCACAATTAAACGACAATTCCTATGTCCGTAGTACATCAAGCAACTGGACTCGTGACGAGGAGGAATGAATATGGCAGAAGAAAACGAAATAATCGAAAATGACGAAGGAAAGGTAACACTAACTCAAGGAGAATTGCAGTTAATGACTCAGACTCTAATGGGTGGTGCGCTACAGATAGACAACATGGAGCCTAACTCACAAAGAGCCGCAGTAATGCAAGAAACATGGGACTTGACTCAACTTCTAATCAAGCAGAAAGTCAGAGAGTGCAGGAAGGCCATCAATGATGATCTCCTTTCATTCCTAAATTCTTTCCCTGAAGCTCTTGAAGCAGTAAAGACTGGACTAGGAATATCCATCCCTCGTCCTACTAATGAAGAAGAGGAATAATCCTCAATATGTGAGGATTTTGAATGAAAAATAAAGGTTTTACCAGAAGGCAAACCAATGCCGCTTGGTTCATCCTTAACGCCTCAAAAGCCTCAAAGAACGAGACAGAATTTCCAGAGGATTACTCAAAGACCGTATTCAGACAAACGATGGATCTATTGTCAAAAGGGTCTGATTTCAGAATCACACCACTAGGAATACTCATTCAAAGGGAAATGGCGTGGGGGCCTTTCGAGAAGAAGACTCACGCAGAATATATGATTCCGTCCATACTTGACGATGATGGCAGGGATTGGAAAGGAGAGAAGTGGGGAATCAGCCAACTACCCATGATATTCGAGGATTTTGAAATGCCCAACTATCAAGTTAGAAGGGTATATTGGTGTAAGCATTGTAAGGGTGCCCAACCGTTCAAGGGAAGTTGTAGCATTTGCAAGGCTAATCATTCAGTATTTAGGAAAACCATAGAAATCAAAGATTGGGAGAATGAATTATGACACAGAAAGGCAAGAAAGGCACGAACTCGACCAGGGTTAGAAACGCAGCAAAGAAAGACGCATTACCTATAGCAGACGACTCAGGGACACATATTGTGAACCTAGAAGATGAGATGGCCTTCCAACAAGCCACACAGGCAGTAGCAGATCGTTACGAGGCACAGATAAGGAGGCTCAAGGACCACCACGCAAAGGAAATGCAATCTATTTTGATGGGAATGGATGCAGATTTGATTTCAAAACCTAGTCTGTGGAACAGACTAACAGGCAGATACAAGGACATTTTCATCGTTTTCAATCACAATATACCTGTATGGTGTCCAAAGAAGAGTTGCCCAACAAAGAGAGAGGGGATTAATTGGGGAATCGAAGCCGTGACAACAGATCTGAACATCGCTCTGGATTACATTACAGACTATTTCAATAGGAATCAAGACACAGATTGGGCTCACGCCAAGCTTCTGCATTTGCAAGTTGACAGGCGAAAGGGACACGGAGCAGTAGTGGATGAACTGTCCTGGACATGGCCTCTATGGAGAAATTCAGACCACTTCGATGACAAGAGAAAAATCAGCAAGAAGATGGCTGATAAACTCATCAAGAAATCAAGATGAAATAACAAAAAATGCTACTGCAGCACCTATAGCAGCAAATCTAGCATTTCTCTTCCTGTGTTCTTTTTTACCCTTTACAACGGATGCCAAGCCAATTCCAACCAAACCAAGGGCTGCTCCATTGACTATAAAATTCGGAATTGATGGAAGACCAGAACCCAGACCTGCGAGTTTTGGATCAGGTGGTTTAGGAACTGCTTTGAAAAACCGTTCGAATTGAACAGGCCCATTTCCAACATCAATCGGATTCATCTAATCACTCAACCCTCAATAAATCACTTTAGCTTGTTTGAGGTACAAATATGCAAGTGCGCCTCCTGCCACAAAAACAGCAGGGCCAAGCATCAAATTAGCTTGGCCGTTCTTTGAATAGTAATACAGTCCGTGTAGGGTTTCAACAACGCCTGTAGCCATAAGGCCCAACGCCAATGTGTACCCTACGATGTGAGGAATACTGTCCTCCTTTGCATAGAATTTTGCAGGATAGTTCTCCATATTTACACCTACAATAACTTCAAGGTTCCTGGAGTAATGTGAAAAGCACCAGTCAAAAATGCCCCTGTTCCTCCAATGATCATCATGTTTCGAATGGTCTTCGCTTCCCGAGCAGTCATCTTTTCACCCCTGTATTTACCAAGTGCAAATGTGGAGAGTATGTAGGCTCCAAGTCCTAAAGCACCAATATTGAGCAAATCATAGGCGGGGTCTTCCCCGTACTTTCTGCCAACCACAGGCTCGTAAACGATAGTGTCTGTCGCAATATCTCTCCTTTTTTCTTGAATAATAGCACCCATTCTAGAACCGCAATGCCGAGATGTGCAATGTCCAGCCATTCCTGCACCGCAATGGCAATGCGGGTTGGTTTTTATCTGCCCTATGCCCTTATTTGGAGGCATTACCTTTCTCGGTTTCCAAGTAGCCCTCCCTAAATTAGAGGACTTTGCAGCCTTCAAAACAGAAGCAGTCTGATGTTGGACACGACTCACCATGCTTGTCGCAGGGGGGTATCAAGGATAAACTCGACCCGTCACACCGTTACGGTTTGTTAGAGCTTACTGAACAATCCTACTGCTAAAGCAACGAACAACAAGAAGGAAAAAATCGCTACAAGCATTTCCTCTGGATTGAATGAAGCAGCAGAAGTAGCGAGTAAAATCATCGCTACGATACACGCGGCAATCAATTGTATAACGATCACATGGCGCATGACCATTGGTTTCGGATTGAACCAATCCTCGACCATTCCCTGGACTGTCATGCCATCAGGAGTCTTTGACTGTGGTTTCATCAGTTCTGCTAATTTCTGAGAAAGTTCCTCACTTCTTGTCATCTTGTCACCTACTGGGGCGGTTGCATTGGCGGCATACTTGGGCCAGTCATTGGGTTAGGTTGAATTCTAGGTACAAATCCTCCTGTGGCGGCATGAGCGCCCCAATTCAATAAATTAGTCAGCATACCTGGGCCTTGACTCGGATCTCCGCCTGCTGCAGTTTCTAATGCACTCAAGAATGATGACGAAGCGGCGAGTGTGGCTGCTTGTCGATGTGTATTCAATACGCTTCGACCTGGGTCAACTAAACTGACTTTGAGATGATTGCCAATTGCCGACAACTCGGCTTGAACGGTTGTAGGAGTCAATCCCTTGATTCTAGCGCCTTCTTCGGAGATTTGTTCAGTTCTTGGCTTTAAGAACAAGCCAGAACCGTCTTCCGCTTCCATCAAGCCAATTGTGAACGACTCGAAGAAATTCTTTAGCCTGTGGTCAACAACAACAGAAACCAAAGAGGCAAGTACGCTCAAACCTCCTTCTTCCGCTAGAAATGTAGCCATTTCGTTAGTGTTGTTGAGCAGGTCAATATCAATGTCAACTTCTGTAGGGGGGTTGTAGTAACCCAATTGTTGGTATAGCATATCCGGTGTTAGGTATGGGTTGCCTGTTTGCATTTGCATAGGTGCTGCAGCAGCAGCAGGAGCAGCAGCAGGAGCAGCAGGAGCTACGCCATAACCGCTTGTAGCAGTTGCAGGTGCAGGCGAAACGGATTGTTGGTATGTTCCGTAGGTCATGGTCCTCGCCCCTCCGAAACGGTAGCGTCGGATAACGATGCCGGAATATCATTAGCTCTAGCAACTCTTAGGTCTATCATTATCTGAACGAAATCAACTTCTCTCGTTAGTGGGTTTTGATATTGCCCAGTAGTAACTCCCTTGCCCTCATATTTCTCAACTATCTTCATAAATGGCTCTAATTCTTCGACCATAGTTGGCATAGAGCGTTGTTTTTCCTCGATTTGTTTTGGAATCATTTTGATTCTCCTTTTCTTCCACAGGAATGAACTCCGTTCGTTGACCGCCTCTTCCTGTTCCTGTATCTTCCATTGGCTATACAGCCAATACAATTGAAGCAACTCTGGACAATAAGAAGATCTGAGGGGTGCGCCCCTATCGACATACATCATAGCAGTAAAGGCACTATGATGTCCCGCCATGTCTGAAAAGAAATGTGAGTAAAGGGTTTCTCCATTGTCCAACGGAGAAAGGGTGTCGGGGTCGAGGAGGGGCTTGTTGTAAGCTTCAGAGCCCAAACTCAGCAATTGAACACCCGTCACGCAACAAACACCGTGGTCGTTATACTTCGGATAACCAGGGATTCCCCATTGCCTAGCGGGCATCAGAACCTTTCTCGCGCTTGCGATGTTGTTTTTCCTCCTAGCAATAGGGTCGGGATTGTTGTCAAACTCAAAATTGACTTGTGGGTAGTACACAGATGTAGTAGCCATCAGGCCTTCCAAGCGTTCTTGTCGTTTATGGCTTGGCCTGCAATAAATCCCAGATAACGCGCTCGACATTCCAATTTCTGAGGGCTGAGATAGACCGTTTTAGGGTGGGAATCATTAGGTTGCGTTGTAGCCTAACTAGATCCTGGGTGAATGGAACAAATATGGGATGTTGGCCGATTTGTTTTTTCTGTGCGCCAGTAGTCCAAGAGTCGTCTAGCCAAATGTCTGCCTTGTTAGCCACTACTGCTAGCAATTTTGGTTTGTAACCTCTAGCCATCTTTCTTAATTTCCTATTTTTGAAGGGGTAGTTGCCTGAAATCAATACATCGACGAACTTTTTGAAGGCATCTCGTTGACTGTTGTCCTCTGGGTTATGCAGGTGCCTATGGTCTATGAGCCAAATTACAATCTCCACTCTTCTAGTAATCATATCCTCAAGCCACAACTCGAAGTATTCTTCGTGACCTCCTAGATCTGTTGCAGACAGCGTCCTTGAGGCAACAATAGTTTCTGATGCATTCAACCTCACTCTCTTTGTTGAGGGAGGAGGGAGGATGTATTTCTTTTTCTTTTGGCTGTAAGAGTGGTGGGTACTTGTCTTGGCCTCTTCTAGTTCATCGATTTCAAGCTCTCCGCTTGTTGAGATTTGACGATTGAGAGTCGTCTTTCCAGTACCCCAAACGCCGTATATCCCGACTTTGTGTTTTTTCCAAGCAGCCCAAAGGTGCCTTAGCCAAAGGATGCCACCGTAAGCGACTTGTCCTGGGAGCATGTCAGGCATTAGCCATCACCAGTCTGTGATGGCTCCTGAGTCTTCCTCTTCCTCGTCCTCGAAATCGTCTTCTTCCTCTTCAAAGTCGTCCTCGAAATCATCCTCGAAATCGTCTTCTTCATCCTCGTCCTCATAGTCGTCATCGTCATCTCCGAAATCCATTGGGACCAAGACTAGGCTTTGGCCTTCGTCTTCGTCTTCGTCTTCGTAATCTTCCACAACTTCGACTTCTTGAGGGTTAGTTTTGGATGGAGGGGGTGGGGGAAGAGGCTCTGGCTCTGGCTCTGGCTCAGGTGCGGGCTCTGGCTCTGGCTCAGGTGCGGGCTCGGGCTCGGGCTCGGGCTCGGGCTCTGGTGCGGGCGCGGGAGCCCTTTGCATTCTTTGAGGTGGAGGCGGGGGGAGATCAGTTACGACTTCTTCGTATTCTTCACTTGGAGATACATCTTCTGCTTCTGCTGAATTGAAGTCCGGTAGGAACTCGTTGAATGTGAAAGGAGTTGTGGGAAATCCATCGTCATCTGCGGTAAGCCAGATTTCCTCAGAGGCTAGGCTATCTCTATATGCATTCCAGAGGACTGCGGTGAAAGCGTGCCAGAATGCATACTCTTCATCAGTTCTTCTCTTATGGGTGACGCTGATGGCAATAGACCAAGGAGCAGTCCAACCTGCATCGTCAGCCCAGTCTCGAACCTCTGGATCTGAACTCTTCAAGAAATCCCTAAAGTCAACTAACTGAACTAGCATAGAACCTCTGCCTCTAGTCACAGGGCCTTGAAACATCCAGTCAACACCAGTTGTTGCCTTGCTTACCATGTTGCTGTATTTGCATATCATGGAAGCAACATTCTTTCCAGGTTTTCGGTCAAAGGGTAGGAAGGCCGTCATCGTCATTGGTGTATGCTAGGGATATTGCCGTTTGAAGTTTCAGAGTCCTAACAACCAATTGAAGAGTGAAAAGTTAAACACTTCCTCTGCTACGGAAGTGCCTAAAATCGAAACAACAGTAGCCGTTCCTGTGTATAGCCATATCTTGATTGTATATATTCTCAAATCCCAGAGAGAACGAAAGGCATAGGCATCTGCCATGTGTGACATTCGTAAGTCGTTATCATCAGGGAAAAGCCTGCTATCTAACACGCCCAACCCCTCACCTCAAGTTATCCCTTACATCGGGTGCAAGGCTTATCTGGGGTTTGTCAGGGGTTTGGGAATCATCCACATCGGATGTCTGACTTCTCATCTGGCCCATAATCCTCTCCATCTCTCTTTGCTTCTGCTCCATCTCAAGTCCTATTGTGAACTTCTGAAGCTCCGCGTTCATCATCTTGGTGTTCCTCCTTGTTTGGTACATCAAGTTCTGGATGTAGGACTGATCTTCAAGACGCTCTTGGAAGAACACCTTGTAAAGCATGAATCCAACCATTTGAATCGTTACTGCTGCCATCATCCATTGAGCGCCTATTGCGGTCCAACTTCCTTCTTTTGGGAAAAATAATCCCTGTGCGTGCATAGCTACGGCTGCACCAATCAAGAAAGAATTTACGAGTAGGAGTGTGAAAATTCTAAGGGTTAATTGGTCGCCTTCTTCCAACATTCGTGCCATGTTATCAGCACTACCAAGCGTTAAAGCCGTTTGAATATACCTAATTTCCAGTAATTGCGTTTCCGAGTGCCCTCAAAGCAGGAATTGTATTCTTAGTCATGTTCAACGAAAGCAAAACATACCTCCCAAAACCATGACTCAATGCGCCTAGAACCATAAACGCGGGTATCGAAGCGAGATCTTCAATACTCTCTGACGAAAGGGATGTTGGAACATAGGTTGTTTGCGTCGTGCTACTACTCCTGTTGTCCGTTCCTGTTTGCCTGAAAAAATCACCATCTGTCATTGCGTTGAAGGCAGGGTTGTTGTATGAACTGGTCGTTACAGTCTTCTTTCTGTAGCCTGTGCTAATATCGAATAGTGGGGTGTCTGTAGTGTAAGCGAAACCTATACCGCTTAATGCGCCTAATGCTGCTGCTGCTTTGACTCCTTTCATGCCCTTTTCTCTTGATCTCTTCGAACCAGTCGGAACGCCAGACGACACTCCAGCCGCCAATCCTGTTACTACAGTTAGAGCCGCCCAACCTATTCCTCTAGGGGAGAACACATCCTTGACTCCAGAAATAGTGCCTTCTGGTTGAAGTGATGGGCCGTATGAGATTCTTCTCATGTTATCGACGCGCCTCATCCTAGCCGAGTGGCTTTCTCCCTTTACCCAGGGGCTAACAGGTGAGGCTATCAAATCGTAGTTGGAATCATTTACTGCTGAGTGGGGTTGCATCGTTACACGCTCCATATCCTGTCTTGGTTCGCAATTGTTGTAGCGACTATCTGACGATAGTATGGTGCTATGCCTGCTTTGAGTGACCTTCTAAGGAATTTGACTACTCTGCCATCCAAATCATCGTTTGTCATGTCTAATTCGGCCTTTAGGCTGATGATGGCTGGATCATCCACAGATATTTTCGGGAGGACATTGAAGCTCTCAAGTCCCGACAGATGGATGTCATCCTCTATGTCTGATGGCTCCATCAAAGAGAAAGTGGGCATCATTGCATGAGCCCCGAGCCGTCCGACCATAGCCCTCCGAGGGGGGCTTAGGGTTTAGGGATTGCCTCAGTCTTTCTTTTGAAGCTCTGCTACCAACTGCTTTAGTGTCTCCCAGTTTTCAGAAACAACATTCTCGGCACATTCGGTCTGAATGACACCTGGGTTTCCGTCTGCATCACTAAAGTTTAGGGCTAGCTTGATGTATGGTTCACGCATGAATTAGGACAGCCGTCATTGTCGTATAAACATGACACTTTGCTACCACCACTTCTTCTTTCGCCTAGACTTCCTTGTTCTAGGCGTTTTCTTGAGGGGGTTATCGTCTTGGCTTGCCTCTCCGACAGCCTCTTTGTTTGTCCAAACATAGAATTTATTCATTATGTCAGTCCTTTCTAGTGGTCTTACTCCATAGCCCATTGCATCCCAACCATCGTCCAGGCATGGGAAGTTCTGAACTCGAAAGAAAGCCGACAGCATCAGGCAATCCTCCGCATGTTTCTTTGCCCTCTCTCTTGATTCTTCGTCACTAGCCATTGAGATCTGCCTCTGAGCTTCCTTGAAGTCATACTCAGGAGGCATTTTCAGGACTATTTTTGCCCTGTTAGTCATAACATCGACTCCCTCATAGAAATGCCCTGATCCGCAAGATGGGCAGGAGAGTATCATGTTGTGGACCATTCCCCTCATAGCCTTGTTTGGAACAGTCAGGTAGTTGTATTCAATGTCAGAGTCGCAGAATGGGCATCGAGGAGCCTCAATTTGCGCATCTTTCATCTTGTCCTTGAGTAGTCTAGGCCAACTTTCCTCTGCTACAATCTCTTTGCAGATGGGGCAATGAGCATCCCAATGGTCAACATTCAGTCGTGTATCACTCATACTGTTTCGCCTCTTATCCAATTGCTGAACATTTCTCGCTCTATTCTAGCAATGGTAAAAACAGTCCCACATATCATAAAGACATCCGTACCTTCGTCATGCTCAGTCCATGCTGAGATGTATTTCTTCGTAAATTCGGTCATTCCTGATGTGGTTCTAAATTTCATGTTATCCGCCTCTTGCCTCTTACGACATTCATCGCTCGACAGTAATCTATCAACTTATCATTCCTCCACTTGAGCCCGCCTCTTGCCCAAGATGTGGGAGCGCCTTCCTTTAGGAGAGTTGAGTGCGTGTCATTGTGACTAGGTCCTTTGTCACAAAGAACCAGGATAGACGGTTCCCAAGCCATGGTGCAACCAGCCATTTTCAAACGATGACCGAAATCTATGTCTTCCATCCCATAGACTCCATCAAAAGTCTCATCGTAACCGTTTATGGTAAGATACGCCTTTCTTGAGAACGCTGTATGCAATCCCCACCATGATGTCCAAATCGTAAGATCAGTCGGGCTCATCACGCCACCCTCATTTGTGACTCGGGTATCATCCATGACGAATTCATCGTCGCCAGAAGATGACAAGTACGATCCAGCGACGGCATCAAAGCCTGAATTATACAGGTTCCAATGCTTTTCTATTGTATCAGGCTCAAGGAATGTCAAATCGTCTATAGAGATAATCCATTCCCCCTTTGAGGCACTTACACAGGCGTTCCTTGCTCCTGCAGGACAAGGCCCTGGTTGCGTAGGCGTATCACGGACATAGGTGAAATTCAACTGATACTCGGATGCTAAGGCCTTTACTTCGTTTTCTCTTGATTCCCATAGGCGATCTCCATAGACAAGCTCGAAGTCCTGGGCTGGAAAAGTCTGAGAAGTGAGGGAGTCAAGCAATCTTCCCAAACCTGGTGCCTCTCTAGCGGTTATACAAATCAGACTAACTTTCATCTTTCTTCTTCCTCCTCTTTCTTCTCATGTTTCTGACTTGGTAAACTGAAATCAAACCCTCTATCAAAAGACAGAATCCTGCAAGCGACCAAAACAAGTCGCCGTGAATAGATGTAATTTCCATGTAATTCAAGATTGGAAGCAGAGTCAGCAGAACACCACTAAAAATAATCCATTCAAACCGAAGCAGAGCATCACGAAGGTCATCGAAATCAACCATGCCATCATTGTTCAAATCGAAAAATGATGTTTTAGTCCTGTCTCTATTGAGGAATTCTCTTACTTCGGCTATTATTTGCCTTTCAGCATTCAAGTCGTCATCAAGGTCGTTTTCATCCATCATTCCCACCTCCAATCACTCATGCCGTAGGCATAGGAGAAGATTGCATCCATCGCCACACCAAGATAGTACATGCCGTATGTCAGCGCAAAAGAAAGGATGGTGATGCCAACAATATCCAGTACAGAATCAATCATCCGTTTCACCCTCCATGCTATCTATGTGTTCAATCATCTTATTCCGAAAAATATCTGCGACTTCTTCTGGAGGAGGGGGTGTTGGCAAATCATCCTGCAAATCATCTGCTAGACTCGCCAACTCATCGGTTTCGGATCCAGTCGAAGAACTAACCTCGGTAATCTGCATGAAGTCTATTGCCTCGCCTTGGATGCCTGAGAATGCGACAGTAGGGCTGCTTGAGTATATGCCCCATAGTTTCGATGCCTTCCTGTAAGCATCTATGTGCCGTTGACCGACATTTGTCCAGGAGAGCCTATCAGACAGGCTCTTGACTGCCCTTCTCATCTTTGCATAGCGTACAGGTTCAGATAGGTAGCAATTTACTGCGTCCGAAATAGCTTCAGACAGACTCTCAACATCTCCCTGTGCTACCTTCCAACCGTGGATGCCTCCGATTATGTCTCTCAAACGCCCCTCGTCACTACAGATAATTGGTTTTCCCGAATCTAGAACACGGAAGACCGCACCCGAAGAACTTGATATTGCGCCACCGGACAGCAACTCTCCTTCATAGGGGAACACCAAGAAGTCTGCAGCGTTGGAATGCAAGTCAATTTCTTCCTCCGAAAGCAACTTGGGAATGAAGTAAATCTGATCAGACTTTGATGCTAGGTCATGGCACTCCTTGAGGAGTTCAGGGTGCGTAGGGTAGTTAGGGTGCGCTCCTCCGTAAGCGACGACTTCGAAGTAAGGTGATTTCTCAACAGCCTTCAACGCTGCTTTCAGGAATGTGTGGACACCCTTTCCACCAGATAAGAAGCCGTAGGTGAACAACATAGGCACTCTTTCCCCTATCTGAACAGTCGCTTTCGCGCTTGGATTAGGTTTGATAGATAGGATTCCGTGGTCGATGTGGGTTACTGCATTCATGCATTGAGAGGACATGATGGGCACTTTGGAGCGATTGTGTAGTATGTGTAGGTCAGATACAGAGTCAAACAGCATGAATGTGCTTAGGGCTCTCTCGTTCGAGGGGAAATCGGGGGTGTGCCAAGTAATGACTCTCGTACCGTCGAAACGACTTAGCACATCAGCCAAAGCCTGTGTAGCTTGACCGATCATAGTCCATTCATGCTGTGCATGAACTACATCGGGGTGAATGTTCTGCAGTATTTCAGTAGTCAAAGCCCAATTTGGAGCATTTCTGCTCCAACACCTATACACAGAAATTCCATCGTAATCCATAGGCTCATCACTAACTGTGTGTTCTGGAGTCACTTCTGCTAGGACACTAACCTTCATTCCCTTCTGAATGAGGGAGTTTGCGAGCATTCGCGTGTAAGTAGCGATACCACAGTCAGTATCAAATGTTGAGATAAATGCTACATGGTGTGCATCAATAGGGGGCCTAATCTTGATTCGTGGATTATTAAGGGATTCAACAATCCCAAGTATGGCAGGGCGTATATGCTTTGAAAACACGACAGGGTAAGACCAATCTTCCGCCCAGGTCTTTACAGCAGTCTTTCTGCTAATCCACAATGTATCGTCTTTCCACTCTTCGTATAGGAGTCTGAGCTTTTCAGCAATGTGTTTAGGGTCTGCTTGCCCATACTGAATACCGGATGGCGCTTGTCTGTATTTCACTACATCACAACATAACTCGGAAAAGGCATTCAACTTGCCCATCGGCCCAAAATTGGTATTGATAACGGGCGTTCCAAGTGCTTGAGCCTCGATTTGGAAAATACCGAATCCCTCTTGGCTGCTACAATGTAGCAGAACATCGACTCCCTTGAGCAACCTGCCCATTTGTTCGCTAGTAAGTCCTAGTTGAGAATCCGAGTCCGAGACAGACATGACCATCGACGAGGGGATGCCAATTGATTGATACATCGAAGAACTCTGGGATTGCGGGTGTTCAGGCTTACCTTTCAGGTACAGTTTGACGAACTCTCTTTCCTCGACAGGCAGGGATTCGACAAACATACGGAAGCCTAGTAAATTAATTTCTGGCTCTTTTCTGGCGGAGAAGTCGCCAAAGTAACCTACGATGAATGCATCATCTCCCTTTGGCAATGGTACTCTCATTTTGGAAAGCAACTCTGTCCATCTTGAGCGAATCGCTCTAACGGACAAATTCTCAACGGAGGAAAGTAGCTCAGGGTCAAATCCATGGGGCAGATACAGAGGAGAACTTCCTGTGAACTCCTCGATTACCTCGGAACCCCAAAGAGACATTGACGCTGTGTGGTCGAAAGAACCAATCTCCATAACTTCCTTTGGAGTAAGGCCTGAACCATCAACTGGGCAAATTACTACTGAATTAGGGGGGAATCGGCCAAGTCCATTCCATTTCCACAGATCGCCTAGGAAGATGCAAACAATATCGTCTAAATCCTCTTGTGCTGCGAAATGTGAAATTTTCTTTACCAAGTCGTCACTCTTAATCGTCCCTGGTGCTTCTGTTACTGGGTAAACCATAATTCCCTTGTAATCCATAATAGGTCCAGAATAACTCCAGTCCGAGATATGACAGACAGGAAATCCCTCAGAAACTAAAGATTCCCCCAATAATCGACATTGAGTGCCATAACCTGTAGGCATGAAAGGCGGGTTTCCAACGATAGCGAATCCAATCTTCACAAAACGGTCTAAGCGTGTTTGTCGTATATGGATAACGACATGTGGCCGCACTCTTTACATTCAGAAGAAGAGACACCAACTATCGGAAAAACCCTCACTTCTGCGTTCGTATGACAACAGAATAAATCAGCAATAACCGTCAAGGCCATGATTTCTCCTCACAGGGTCTAGATCTTCTAACTGCAGAATAAGCAAGGCTATGGCTGCAGGGTTGAGTTTATTCTGTCTCATCTGCTTTCTGAGGTGGTTTGCATCCTCTAAATGGTGTAAGATTTCAGAATCTTTGGTTCGAGAGAGGCACCTTTCGATGATAGGGCTCCACTCATCGGCCTCGCTCGTCATGTTCCAGTGGAAATGGAGGTGTCCTAAAATCATTACTATGTCTTGCATTGTAATCGAACTCATTATACGACAATTACATTAGCATATAATCAATGGTGGTATTGTGACATCGAAGAAGGTCGTTTCTATTCAATTAGAAACACATCAAAAACTGTGCGAGAGAAAAAAATGGCCGTATTTGTCCTTTGATGATGTTATCAATGGACTAATCGAGGAGGAAGAAAAAATGAAAGCGCAAATCAGCAAGCTAGAACAGGAAATTGAAGACATGCAGAACCAAACTTTGGCTGTTGAAGTGGGGGAACTTTGATGGGTAGGAAAGCAAAAAACCCACTCGTCAAGAAAATAATCAAGATATTCGAGAAATTCGATACTCAAGATCTAAAATTCGAAACAATAAGTGACCAACTTGGGGAACCATCATCTGCTATTGCTGGCGTTCTTTCCAGTTATCCAGCCATTTTCACTAAAGCGGGTCATACTAGAGTTATGAACCACGAAACAAGCAACTCAAACAAACAGACTATTTGGAGACTCATTCCAGAAGAGGAAGTCGATGAGGATAGAATCATGGATCTGTATGGGCTCAGTTTAGATGAAGTCCAAGTAAATGACGGAGAAACCATAAGGTACAAGTGGATTTCAGCAAAGAGGTTGCCTAACGGCAAGTTCTCACGCAGAGACATTCACTACATCCTTCACCACATGAAGAAAGACGAGGCAATTGCGAAACTACCTCAACTTTCGTAGTTGGCGAATTTGTCCAGCAGTCAATCCAGGGCCAGTTTCCCACTTAGGGGGCGGGTTGTCCTTTGGATTCAGCGATTCCATAATCGCCTTGTAACCCAAACCTACTGATTTCCTATTGATATGGAATATTTCACCTATGGATTTCTGACTCATCCACTCCTCCCAACGGCTATTTTCCTCCTTCAATGCCATGTAAAGGGAGCCTGCAGCGTGAAATGCGGGTCTAAGTCCTGGTATGTGTAGCGATGCCAACTCTCTAGCTCTATCTTCGACCTTGGACACTTGGGGCTTTCTTGATAGTGCAGAATTCAACAATGCTAATGGTTTTGCCGAGGGTCTTTGAATGAGATTTTCCTTAATTGCCCTTTTGTAAAGCCTGTTTGTCTTTTTCCTAAGCGTTGAGTCTGATTCTATGATCTGTGTTATCGGAACGAAATTGTAGTCGAACCTAGTAGCGAAGAAAACAGATGCATGAACTACTGCATCCAAACCAGTGCCTCCTTTGTGATAGCCAGCATTTACCATCCTCTCGTAATAATTCAGCCCCTCTCCCTGAGCGCTTGCAGACAATTGGAATCTTGGATCTGCGAGCATTTCTAACAGCATCTCCCTCTTTTGCTTCCTATTCCTTTGAGAGCCTGTAAGCGATAGTGGGGCTTGAATTTGTGCGACTCCCTCTGAATCGAACTCCAAACTACTCTCCATAATCTCCATTTTTGGAGTCAATCCACAGATAGGGCACTCTGGATTGCTCAGAACTTTGTTATCATTTGTGTCGATTGAGATGTTTCCACCCTCAAAAATACACCCTGGAGGCTTCTGAATGGGGCATCTGAGGCCATCGAAGGCTCGCAAGCCCAAACTCAGCGCATCAGCCATGAAGTTGTCAGAGTGGGTTTGCTTAATGAATGCCGATGGCGTAATTAGTAGCATTTGTGCTACATGGTATAAACTTACGACACAAATTCTGAAGCTACTGCTTCGAATCTCAGATCTCCTGGTAATTCACCAGAGGATGTGAATCGAAAAGCCTCAGATGGGGTCGTTTGATATATGCCGATGGCGTATGCTACAGTATAGCGTCTATTTACTACTAACTTATGGTAGGAAATAGCTTCAGATCGCCACACGGCTCGAAGAACGCCTGGAAACAGGCCAATTTGACGCGAGATAGGGTCATTTATGTCCCTAGTTCAAGAATGCCGATGGCGTATGCTATAGAAATCATTCTATGTGGTACTAACTATGGCTCTCTTCTAGAGGGCCGTTGGCCCATATAGTGTAAGGGCGTGTCAAAGCGCCCGAAAAGGCCGATATTGGCTCTCTTCTAGAGGGCCGTTGGCCTATATAGTGAGAGCAGTAGCTCTCAATCCGGTTGCCCTGCGGGGCTTCACGAGTTACTTGCATAAGCGGTGTTGCTAACACCGAGGGACTGCAAGGAAGTTATGACACACCGGATCCAATGCTCATGCATTTCACGAAGCAATCCTGGGACTTAGTCTCGCTCGTATGCATGAAAGTGTAACCCGTCGAACGGGCTGATTTAGCAAATCAGCCTAGATTGGAACAACTTTGGGGCGTAGTTGCCCCCTCCTAGAGAGGGATAAACCAAAACCAAAGGCCAACATCTGGAAACAGAAAGACGGGACGGCCTCCATTTAGGGATGAATTGGATGGCACTATCATACGCGATAATGCGTTACAGCAGCATAGAGGAACAGAAAAAGCGAAAGCAGCGTTGCGAAATCGGCCTCACAGAACAGGATTACCAACAGGTAACTTGACTCTGAGAATGAGAAATCCGATGGAAGCGAAAGTTCGGTAGGTATGCAGCACACCTTATGGTGAACAGAAATCAGGCTATGAATCACCCTAACGACTAGGTCGAGGGCGAGGATGTTGCGCGGGCTTTGCCCGAGGAAGTTTGATAATGTGTTGCTGAGTAATGACGCATGATGGGACTAGATCCCATCAAAACAAAGACAGTCGGGAAAGACCGACATTAACTTACAATGTTTTACGACAACACCCTCGTCAGAGGGTCAAGGGTCTATAGCTTAGTCAGGTAGAGCGTCCGGCTCTTAACCGGAAGGCCGCAGGTTCGAACCCTGCTAGACCCGCCAAAACTAACCATGCGATACAGGAGGTAGGATCTAGTATCGCACAACAGCGAATGCCAGGGATATGCTAGACGAAACAAATCTAGCCTCCTTACACAACAGCGAACGCCGCCTGCCTCCAACTAACCATGGATAACAGAAATCCAAAAAGGGGACCTGCCCGTAAAAACAGGAACACGAGAAATGAGCCAAAGAAATACCAACTAAGGCAAAGGGTACAAAACGAAATAAACGCCGCATCAGACCTTTACTTGAACGGCAATATGACGGTTACAGGTTTCGTCGCCCTTGTCAAAGATGGAAAAGCAGTATTGGATGCACACAAAGCAGCACAAGAGGATGTTTTCGGATTCCTCGCAGATGCTCGAAAGAAGATCCAGGTTGCAGCCATCAAATCAGAGTAATTAGATTGGCAACATCTTCTCGATTCAGGAGACTCCTATTGACACGGAGCCGTGTAGGGGCAGCACGACCTTTGCCTCACTAACCATTTGATTACACATAAGGGGGTCGCAACTGGCTCAAGCGAAAGTGAAGGGAAGTTTTCTAGAGGCGAGTACGGATTCGTTCGTAAGGTGGGCTATCAAGGGTAAGACGAGGGTTCAAATCCCCGCACCTCCTTTGTAATCAAATTAACTTACAATGTATTACTATGCGCAGCCAAGAAGTGCGCAGGCCCATGCAGGGTTCCAGATTGAGGGTGAAGGAAAGTTGCATACGAAGCCGAGAGGCTTCATACTAAACTACACCGAGGCCCGAGAGGGTAAACGGAGCGAGCGAAACCTCGCAAACCTAGGGCCGAGAGGCCCACATACGAGAGAGGAGCGATCCTTGCTGCTAGCGCAGCGTCGTTTTATTACGACCTCAACGGTTCCCCGAATATGTAGAGATCCCTCAGAAATGAGGTTAACGGGAGTAAATGGGATGGGCCTCCATCCAGCCGTAAAACGGGCCGAGAGGCCACAAAATGATGGTCGGACGAAGTGGAAGTCCGATAATTGAGTCCAGTCCTTTCCAGCAGAAATGTTGCAGAGGGGATAAAATGATGCCATCAGGCCGAAAGGCCAAACAACCAGGGGCGAGAATGGTGATTTGTGAAAGCAGAACGCTTGGTCTAGCCCTTCTAGGGAAGTGTCCGATGTAAAAATCGGACAACTCAATACACGACTAACATCGTGAGTGAAGGCATTAGCTTGTATGCGCATACTGGCGAGCCTGCAGTAGCGAGGCTTACTCTAGAATTAGAATACTCAACTATTGACTGACCATGGCAAATCCAGTATGCTTATTCTAGAGTAAGCATACTGGATTTTTTCGATAATCCACAAAGATATTCATTGAACAGCAGTAAATGAATCCACCGTGAGCGATTATTGAAACCGAAAAATGGGGGCTTATACGCTATTCGGGCCTGTCCCCAACTAACCATGAACAACACTTGTTGTCCAAAATGTAAGAGATGCGGAGATTGCATCTGTACTGACCATGCGATACGGAGGCAGGCAAAGAGTATCGCATAACTCTCTCTCATGCTTAGTTGCACATTCGCCCGAGGATAGGTGACTATTGACGGCGTGCCTGTCTCCAACTAACCATGCTTACACAGCAAATTAATATGGCAAGCAGCAATATGGCTGCAATAAAAACACAAATGGACAAAGAAAACACGATGACAGAACTGAAAGCAAAGGCAAAGGATATGGGAATCACACTTTCCCACTACCCAAAGAAGCACCTTTTGATTGACGAAATGGTTCGTGTTAGAACAGAAGAAAAGAATGAAAGCGCAAAGGCACAAGTCCCAAGGGACATGGTGGAAGCAATTGACACATATCTGGCACAAGACAGAAAGTTCGGTGAAGCAAACATCTGCGGCATCGAATCAGAAGTCATTGTGACTGGTAAGGATCACACAGCCTCCCGAGAAGCTTGGAACAAGGACATGCAAAAAGCCCACCCAGAAATCTTTGAGACTGTAACAAGTCACAGAACTGGAGAGGAAATCACAGTCCTGAAATCCAATTACGGAGCCTCCTACGCAATCATTTCTTCGTTGGAAGACGATGCAGACGCAGGATTTAGCCTGCTAGAGTCGGTATCTGTTGACACATCTGGACTTGAGGGTTCGGATATGTTGAAGAGATTACAGAGCAAGAACACATCAACTGGTCTTTACAGCCGAGCAGATGTCGAGCAATTCGTTGCCTCACTTAACGATGAGGCGATTGAAGGGTCCGAGTTCGGTTATTTTATGACAGATGGTGTCGATGAATGCGCTCAATGGACTCTTTACGACATCGTTCAATGTCCAGAAGATGAGAAGGTTAAGCCGAATGGCTGCTTCAAGATAGAAAGCGGTCAGAGGCGAACGAAGAAAGGAGAGAAGGTGATCAGGTCGTACCCCGACCCAAAGAGAACTAACTCCGTATCAATGGGTATGCTCACGCACACCCAGAAGAACTTCGAAAACAAGACCTCATCTTGGTTTGCCAATGCATTCGCATTCAAGCACAATGTCCTGGCTCGACTAGGGTTGATGCAGTTTGCGACTAACCGAAAGACGGTAAACGCCTATGTTGGCGCTATCGTTACTGCGAATATGTCAGGCCCGATGATTATATCGGATGTAGTGAAGATGCTACAGATGGCACTCGGAGGAAAAGTGGACAACGAAACGACGGTACAGCAACTTGAGAAGATTGGTTGGAACAACGACCACCCTTACACAATCACGCTGCACAAGAGTTCGTTCAAAAAGTCCTCCAAGACAGGTGGCTCCAAACATGATTGGATTCACCTAAACCCGCAGAACATCACGGATCTAACGGTCAAGTCGCTTATTGCCCCGTTACTTTGGGTAGCCGGATTCAACGGCTCCTCAACGACGATGGACATTCTTGCGCAAGAGAACAGAACTGGCAGCGAACCGCTTGCTCTAACAAACATCAGTTATCTGATGGGAGCAGGCAGGGCTGCTATCGAAGCAGACGCGCTCCATGACGAGAGCGAGTTGGTAAAGGCTCTAGCCAGACTGGAGGAAGCAGCAATCTTCCGTCCATACGGCGTGAACGAGGGCTACAAACTAGCTTCAGCAAACGCTCGACGCGCACAACCCCAGTTGGTTAAGACCCACATTAGGGGCAAGACTGGAAAGAATGACTCTCACCTACGAGCAACGGTGAGGGAGTTTGCAGGGGAAACCACGATCTGTCTTCTGGCGACACCATACAGCGAAGAGACACTTGCGGAGAGGGCCAAGATTTTCAAGGACCGCAAAGCAAAGCGCTATTCCTGATTCGGAAAGTCCAGGAACTACATAATCCACTAGGGGGGGCCTAAGAGGTGTATCGCACAGCGAGAAACCAGTATTGCCCGCCCTAGTGGCAACTGACCATGGAACATGAATATGTTAATCCACTGAGGCACGCGGTTGAAAGCGAAACAGAGAGGCTGGAAAGGCTACAGGAACGAAAAGATAACCTTTCCAAGCGATACAACAAGATTGGAGCCCCGCATAGGGGTTACAGTCTTGCTCTCCGTATCTTCTTTCTTGGCGTGATTATTGGAAAAATCAAACCGTACATCAATGCGATGAGAATAACTAGAGACAAGATGGACAAGTACCACACTTGCCACGAGAGGGGTTCCCACAACTGGGGCCTCCTATCGACAATCACAGTAAAAGGGATAGATGCCTTTTCATTGACAACACAGGAATTGGTTGCAATTGAGAAAGCAAACACCCAGAAAATCGACGGCAAGGACAAGCAAGTACCTGTCTTCATTCATTGCAAAGACTGTCAAGCGAAAAGGCAAATCAAAGACGGAATTATCAGAGAGGCAGCGCCAAGCATGGAAGAGATTGACAAAATCTTCCGCGAGGCTCCCTCTTCTGAATTCGTAATAGAGAAAATCCAAAGGGCGATTAATTACATCACTCGAACTGCGGATCCTTACACACTCGCTCAAGACGGCTTCATAAACAGATACGATAGCGGTTCGGTAAAACCAACACTCAAGACATTTCAACTTGCGAAGGCTGATGTGGACTGGAACAGAGAAGGACGAAAAGGGCCTGTGTTTGTGACAAAGCGACTGCCTGCAGATTTTAACATTCTAAAGGCAGTAAGTCATTATTTCACAAAGGCAACTAAGTCCAAGCGACCCACAAAGGTACGAACAACGACACCAGTAGCACAGACACCGAAGGTCATTGACTATTCAAAGGTGAGAAACGCCCGTATTCGAGACACAATCTCCCATGTGGAGAAGGTGTTGAGAGATGGCGGGTGCGTAAAGAGGAAGCAGAACCAAGCAATACACGGAACTGCTCATTGCTACTGGTGCGACTCCTTGCTCAAGGAACAGAACGATGTTGACGCAACCATCCTGCACATACGAAACAGGGCAGCAGAAAACGAGGAAATCCACGAAAAGGCACTTGAGATTGCGAAAGAGTCCGAGAAGCCAGAAGTAGTGAGTGACTTGATTAGAACGCTTGCAGACTGTCGAGGATTCAGGAAGACCGTAAACAAGGAGGATGCTGCAGAAGCACTCCGAATCGATCCCGAAGAGATGAAGGAGAGGAAGACCAAAAGTGGTTACAAATCAAGAAAGCCAAGAGAAGTCGAGGAAGCCTACTCCCTTAGAGATGTGCAGAGAATAGCACAAGAAGAGGGTTGGGACAACGAGGCGATGTCCAGAATACCAGGGACAGACGCTTACAGAACCAGGCGCAGACTCGAAAGAATGAAGCCGAAGGAGGAAGTAAAGCAGGAAGAAGTGGCTCCCGAGCCAAAGAAACCTAGCAGGAAGCTTCCAACCCACAGGCGGAAGATCGAAGAAATCGCTTCTTGATTCAGACAGACTCCTAACGGAGCCGTGTAGGGGGCAGCACGACCTTTGCCCCCAACTAACCATGAAACGCATTTCACCAATTTATGGAGCGAGAGTCTGGAAGACATCCAGATTCTTTGAAAAGGTAAAGAGACTATCACAGTCACAAAACAAATTCATACGAAATAAATGGAGAAAAGTAGCAGAAAAACAAAAGGAACTCTGGTCGAGAGACAAGAGCTATCCAACAAATAGAGATGATACAGATTCAAGATTATGGAACAAAAATTATCACGGAAATGCTGCCTACGATTGGTGGGAGAGCATTACAAACGACTAGGAAATTATTGGGGGGCTTGATGCTATTACGGCAACAAGCCCCCCACATTTTTTCGTCAACCCGAACTTACCATGGCAGATGACCAAGCAATAGCAAATGCCTGCGATGCAGGAGATACAATCATGGCAAGAATGGTTGACTTGGGTCTGGTCAAGGAGACCGACCTCTATGACAGCCGATATTTGGAAAACCCAGAGAAATACCACGAAGAAATCGACGATGACCCAACAGGATTCACCCCGAAGGGGCGGGAACTGTTCGAGTGCATATACAACGAGTTTGTTGCACCATTCGAAGATTGATACTGACCATGCTAAGAACAAAATTGCAAAATATATACGAGAGGTTTCTGTATTGGACGGCTGTCAAGGTCTTCCGATTTCCAGAAATCAAGGACATAAAGTGGGAGGAAGAATAGATGAGTACGGCAATACACCACGCCATGAGTTCAGCGAAGAAGTTTGGCGGAGAACCGGAGGACTACTTGAGAGTCCACGAGTTCTTTGACCAGTTCAAGAACCAGGATTGGCACTTTGCCCATAGAGTCGTCTTACACCACACAGGCGGAATAGAGATTGCAGAGCAGGTATTCGGGCCAACTATCCGAGTAAAGACTCATGCAAGGAAGGAGAAGAAGGATCTAAGCGATGAGAGGGAGGAGATTGCAGTCACGATGGCCGCACTTGAGAGCCTTGAGCCGAACGACACGAACCAATCCATTCTATTGAGCCTTGAGAGTAAGCTTCAGGACATCAAAATGAGGGAAAAATTCCACACAAAGAACATACCTGTCCGTTGGATAGGCGAGCAACACATGAACGAGGACTTCGGTTTCGTTCCCACGCCTGCCGACTGGACTAGGAGCCTCAAGCAAAACCAGGGGTGCGAGGCGTGGATGCTCATGCGGGCATCCAGCGCAGTCCAGCTTGGCGTTGCTGAGTGAGGCTAACTGACCATGCGAGAGCAAGTTCCAGAAGATTGGATAGAATGTGTTTGTTGCGGAGACTTAGTGGCTCCAGAACATTTAGGAGGGCAAATTGTCGATTACGACCATTGGTTCGCAACAGGAGAATGGAATGGAGGAGAAATAAGAATGATAGATTCGGAAAACCCCGAACAATGCAGATGGTGTGAATGGGGGCCAGAAGCATAATACTGACCATGGAAGAAACCAAAATTTACGGAGTACAATGGAAATCTGCAGGAAGTTACTCCTGCGAGGAGAAATACTTCACAAACAAAGATGTCGCAGAAAAATTCTCAACATTATTGAAAATCACAAGTCGAGTTGACGACCAAGATGGTGTATGGGGTCCTTACGAGGTAAAACCCCTGTCTGATGAACTAAACGAAGTGATTAAGGAAGCATTTGGATATGATTCCGAAGAAGAGTGGATTCTTGAAGAAACAAGATTTGACGGAATTGAGGAAAGATTAGAGAAAGGAGAACTCCTGATGGACATTGTGAAATCAGAGTTAACAAAGGAGGTACTGGATTGGTTCTAAACTAAATTACTGACCATGTCGAGAATTGATGACGAAGACAAGAAGCGTAAGAAACGCGCAGCAGATCGCAAGTACCGCGAAAAAAATCGTGAGAAGATAAAAGCGAGAAAACGCAACCGCTACGCAAAAAATCGCAAAGACCCTAAATGGGTTGAAAAGGAGCGAGCGAGAATGCGCAAGTACCGCGAAGAGAATCGTGAGAAGATAAAAGCGAAAGCACGCAAGCGCTACGAAGAGAATCGTGAGAAGGAGCGAGCGAGAATGCGCAAGTACCGCGAAGAGAATCGTGAGAAGATAAAAGCGAGAGAACGCAAGTACCGCGAAGAGAATCGTGAGAAGATAAATGCGAGAAGGCGCAAGTACTACGCGGAGAATCATGAGGAGAGACTGGCGTATCACCGCAAGTACTACGCGGAGAATCGTGAGAAGATAAAAGCGAGAGAACGCAAGTACCGCGAAGAGAATCGTGAGAAGTATAATGCGTATTCGCGCAAGTACCGCGAAAAAAATCGTGAGAAGATAAATGCGAGAAAACGCGCAAAGAAAAAACAAGAGGAAGAATGATGCGAAACTGACCATGAAGATAATTATGCTCAAGAAGCCAAAGAAGCCAACACAATACATTGTGGTGGACAAGAAAAGCGAGAAATGGGCCGAAGATCTAGTTTCAACGACGAATGTCCTGAAACCCAATTGGAAATGCGAGATGATTGAATCAACAGCCATCGAAGACGGATTCCCCGCTTCTGTGATGCACCAGGCAATCGTCGAGCCCCTTCGACTCACAAAGAACGAAGAGATTATCCGTTGGATAATGGCCTAGACTGACCATGGAACACATCAGATGCGCTGAAACAGGCGAGACAATAGGGAAGCTCGACGCTTCGATGATAGGTCGAAGAGTAATCGTCGAGACACGAGAAGCCACCGCTACAGACTGGATAGACGAGGTCTATTGTCCTGTATGCGAGGCACACATGATAGGTACAAGGGCTGCAATAGGAGGATTCCTAGCCAGACATGGTGCATATCATGGGCATAGTGCCCATGTTATCGACCAAATGTGAATTTGCGGTTTAAGTACCTTGGAGTTCAATAACTGACCATGGCAAGAACATTCGAAGAAATAATTGAAGATTTGGATAGGCTAACTGGCTATCAAGGAAAGACAATCGGAATTGAGGATTTCAGAGAAGAAATCATGCACGAACAAAACAATGAGCATCACTTAGAAGGAAATGTGGGTGAACATATTGTGTTAATGCTAAAACACGCTAGAAAACTCGGAAATGCAAACAATCTTTCACGGAAGGAATTTCACCAACTGTCGAAAGCAATCTTTTGGTCCGATTTAGGAAAACTCGCATGTTACAGCGAGCCAATCAACGAAAAGACTGGAGAATACAAGAGGGTCTGGGAAGATGGAACTCCCCAGGGGGCTGCATACGGACACGCTGAGAAATCAGCAGAGATGTATGTTGAATACTTTGGAATAGGAGTGGATCCTCTAGTGCATTGGGTGGTATTGAACCACATGGAAGCACACAGAATGGTCGAGTGGCTTGAGAAGGGCTTGAACGATAAAGGCAAGTTCAGCAAGAAACTAGACGATTTCACGCAATTTCCAGATTTCTTGAGAGAGGTCTTGGATGATGGCTCAGGAGAAATACTTGACAATTGGCTTTGGCCCGATTATCAAGATCTAGACATAACTACTCAGAACCTTATCAACAAGCAGACATACAAAATGACGAATTTGTATTACGGCGAAGCAGGTAAGATGCTGAGAATGAAGCAAGAATGCGACTCCAAGGGACGAATAACCAAGGATTCGCAATGACTGACCATGCAAAAGCAAGAAGAAAATGAAGAAATCTTCTGGAATGTCTCATTCAGACTAACCAGAAGCACAAAGAACAGAGAAGCTGAAGAGGAACACAATGAACACGGCAACCCTTTCGATGAGAAAGTAATAGCCGATGAAATCACCTCTTGGTTAGAAGACCTAGATTACAAGGTAAATGACCTCGATGTAAGAGAGGCAGAGTCAATGTACGACATATTCATTGGAGAAGATGCAGATGGTTTGGAAGGGGGCGATTGCCCCAAATGTTCTCATCTCTCTCAAGAGATGATCGACGATAATGACTATGAAACAGACCTTGAATATGACCCAGATGGGTTTAGCGAGGGAACTCTATACTGTCCAACATGCGGATTCACAATAACTATCGCAACCGATGGTTGGAAAGTCACAGGTTTGGATGATAATGAATAGTGAAAAAGTACCTTGCAAATGCGGAAAGACAATGGTTCCTAATTGGGAAGGCTACACAAGCGGGCGAATCAAATGCTCAGTCTTGTGTGACAATGAGTTACCAAAATACTGACCATGGGATTTTTTGATATATTCAGAAATACGAAAAAAGACATGTCCTACGAAGAATTGTGGGAGAGAGCAGAGCCGAAGGACGGTGTAAAAACCGAGGTTCAGACGACCAAGAAAACAGAGAAGAACAAGGCAATTGATTTTGAAGACATTGAACCGATATACACAGATCCAGGCAAGAAGGGCGTTGCAAAGCGAACAAAAAAGAAGCCTGAAATCAAGGGGATTGATGCTCAAAGTCGAGTAATTGCGACCCAGAAGGCAAAGCAGATTCACGGAAACAAGCCGTTCGGTATCAGAACGGTGATGTCACTTGAGAAAAGCGTCGAGGCGCGATTCGAGACATTCAAGAGAACCGTGGACGATCTGGTGATGGGGATAATTTACTGCGTTCTGATTTACGGCACAGCAGGTGTCGGGAAATCTTGGACCGTCGAGCAGATTCTCACAAGGAGAGGAATGGAGAAGGGCAAGGATTACACATGGCTAACGAGCAAGTGTACTCCAGCCGCCCTCTATGAAACCGCCTTGAGATACAGGAACGGTGGAATCATCGTGATGGACGATGTCAACTTGAAAGAAAACAAAGGTCAAATGATGGAAATTTTGAAGTCAATGACAGACACTTACGAGACTAGAACGGTGGTTTGGAACACCAGAGGCGCTTTCGAGCAGGTTTCCGACCCCAAAGAAGCAGAGAAGCTAGCACAGGAGTTCGAGAAGGGCGAGAGCAAAACTATGCCCTCGCAATTCTCATTCAAGGGCAAGGTGATTATCATTACCAACCTAATTGAGTCGGACTTCGACGACGCTTTGTTGAGCAGGGCAATGAATGTGCCTCTGTTCCTAACCGAAGACGAGAAGCTAGAACACATGAAATTGAAACTAAGAGAGATTAGGCCGAAAATGGACTTGGGACTAAAGGAAGAGGTGTTGAACTACCTCATCGAGTTCCACGCAATGAACGAGGAAATCAACAAGGAAGCGGGAGTCGAGAACTTAGAACGAACGCAGTTGGATCTCAGGACACTTGTCCAGGCACTAAATATCGCAGAGAAAGATGACAGATGGAGAGAAAGAATGTATCTCCTCTGATACTGACCATGGATGAAAAAAATACGAAGTTAGAAACATGGACTATGCCTAGTTGGGCAAGTGACATAATTACGGAAACATTACAGATGGACCTAGAATCTAGCGCTATCGATGTGGAAATCAGGGATGATTTGAGGAAGGCAATGGATTCTGTCAGCATGAAGACAATAAAAGACCCATTTGAGAACATCAATGACGAATCAAGCGCAAATGAAATCGTAGCAGCAGAGATGGCCGAATGCTTCGGCTATGAGCCATCTCAACTTGAGGTATTACTATTCAGGGCTCTTAGCAGAGCCTATGGGAATGGAATAGAAGATGAGGAAGCAAGCCATGAGGCGTATGACGCACTTACGCGAGCTTCCTATGACGGAAGGAACGCATTGACCTGTCATATTTGGGTTGATGAGGACGCACAATCTGAAGACAACCCACAAAGAGTGGATTGGGAACCAAGCGGCTCGATTTTTGAGGGTGTAGTCACAGAAATGAGAGAAAAGATGCATGATTTCACTAATACATTCTAAACACTGACCATGGCACGAAATACTAGAAAGAACGCAGCAAGACTGCAAATACTAAGGGATAGGTTCGCAAACCTGCTTGAGAAACTACATTCTTCAAACAGGGATAACGCAGAAGCAGCGATTATGGCGGCTTACAACCTATGGGAAGAAACAAGACAAGCACTAGGGAAGAATCAGAAGACACTCTCAATGGAACTCGATGCGGAAGTCAACGAGGCCGTAGAGAAACTATCTAGATTCACTACGAATAGAGACAAGAACGCATTCGCAATCAAGACCATTGACAGGTGGATTGCTAGTGGATATGCCAACCTCCATCCAAGAATGGAGGCTTAGACTGACCATGGTACAATTAGGATTAGAAAATTATGGGGTCGATTACGAAGACCCGCTAACGGAGTACGAAAGCACAGAAGGACTGAACACTTGGTCGCTATTTTCTGGAGTTGGAGGAATGGATGTAGGATTCAAGCAAGCAGGTTACAATATCAAGTTTGCAAACGAAGTGGATCCTAACCAAGCAAAGACGCACGCAATGAATTTCCCTGGAACAATGTTGTCCACGGATTCAATTCATTTGCTTTCAACAGACGAATTAGTGGCAAAACTAGGGTTGCCGGATGTGATAGTCGGTGGATTCCCATGCGTTACATACAGCAAATACGCTGCTTTGCATGGAACCAGGCACTCCGATACGAAACCTAAGAGAGATTACACGAAATACGCAAAAGAAGGTGGAGATTTATTCCTGCATTACAGACGATTCGTAGCCGATACACAACCAAAGGCCTTCGTGGTCGAGAATGTGACTGATTTGCTAGGATGTAGCATAATCATGGAGGCTATGAAGAACACGCCATGCCCGATTAGGGGAGGCAGATTGGGAAGATACTACACATTCACTTACGGAAAATTGAACACGAAGGACTTCGGAATAGCGCAGAAAAGGGAGAGGATGTTCCTAGTAGGCATAAACAAGGATGCTGGAAAGCCAGCCTTGAGGAAGAAGCCGCTTACTATGACTCATACAGTAGGGAAGATCTTGGAAGAGAACCCCGATGTAGCTCCTCTCAACGGCAATGAAGTGCCCAATTACATTCAAAATAGAATAAATGGAAAGTACAGGGACAAGCCTTCTGTGAAGGAAATCGGAAGGGAGGTAATCGGGAACACTTGCCTAGCGCACTACGCATCCGACCAAAGCACCACTATGGTAAAGCGAGAGGATGGCACTTTGACTCCCTATTCAGTTAGGGAGTATGCTAGATTGCAGGGATTCCCTGACGATTTCAAGTTCGAGAATGAAAAACACTCCTACAGGGGAATTGGAAACGCAGTAAGCGTTCCAGTCGCTAGAGCAGTAGCCGAGGCGATACGCCCTCTGATAGCAGCGTAATACTGACCATGACAATGAAAATTAGAAAGATATGGGGTCGATTACGAAGGCCCGCTAATGAAGTAAATAAAGAAAAAATAGCATTCCATGTAATTTTCTGGGCTTTGAAAGGCCCAGGCTACAACCCAAACACGATGGAACCGCTAACAGACCATTGGGCCATTCACGACACCGAAGAGGCCGCAAAGGAATACTACGAGAGAGTCCAAGACATACGAAACTTCCACTCGGGAGGCTATGCCCCAATCAAGGAAGGTTCGGATTGGTTCTAAACTGACCATGACTACCAATCTAAAGAAATACATAGGATATAAGTATCTAGATGATTACAACATCGCAACAGCAATTGTTGAACTAGATATGGATATAATGGAAGAAATGAGAAAACAAGCAAGGAAGTGCTTTGAAGAGTATGGCATGGTGCTAATTGAGTTTGATGCACCCGATCCACAAGAGATAAGTCACGAGGACTACATGCGCTATGTCGAAAAGATAGGGGAACCAGAGCATTCGGGTGAATCATACGAATACGAAGGTCCCGAATTAGAAGAATTAGATGAATGGCGTTTAGAGCGTGGAAGAATCCGATTTTACAAGGGTGATTCATATTTTGTATATACAGCCAAACCTAGGAATTGGTGGGATGTCACATTTAGTATGAATATACATCTCAAAACATAAACTGACCATGCTAAAATTAAGAGGCAAGAAAGTTGGACTTCTCAACGACCACAAGGAAGAAGTCCTGACAGATTTACAAGAAATGGAATATGAGGATTTAGCCGAGAAGTGGTCTAAGATAATCGGCGTATCAATATCAAAAGGTACAGTTTGGAGACTGGCAGCGCACTACAACAAGCTCAAGACAAAGGACAAGTCGATTCACGGCTCGTCCTCAAGGAGAAGTTCGATGGTGTGCGGCAGGAACACAGCACCCTACAAGGGAGGCTATCCAGGCGGATTCTTGCAGAAGATAGACGATTTACTGCAGATAAGGGAGGGAAGCAAGGTTTTGCATCTGTTCTCTGGCAGTATTCAAGGAAGAGAGAACGAAGACA
>MDTC01262252.1_pt1 | contig 32482 bp, 34 predicted proteins | sample 811181 | NCBI WGS metagenome assembly MDTC01 (sample SAMN05326644, study PRJNA326480) | marine metagenome | isolation source: seawater | place: Pacific Ocean: North | collected 2011
TCCCGTGATGCCAGGGGTTTTAATTATTGAGGCATTGGCGCAGGCTGCCGGCGTACTAGGCTTCAAGACGATGGATAAAAAGCCATCAGAGGGTTCGATTTATTTGTTTGTCGGGGCTGACGATGTTCGATTTAAACGCCAAGTAATCCCCGGCGATCAACTACTTCTAGAAGCCGAAGTCTTGCGCGTCCGAGCAGGCGTTTGGAAGTTTGGTTGTCACGCTAGTGTTGACGGCCAGACAGTCTGCACGGCCACCATTTTGTGCGCGGACAGGAAGGTTTGACGAATATTCATCCACAGGCAATAGTTGATCCAAAGGCAGAACTAGCTGAAGACGTCGAGATTGGTCCCTTTGCCATAATCGGATCTGGGGTAACTATTGGTGCAGGAACGATAGTCGGTCCCCATGCCATCGTCAAAGGGATTACCACACTTGGAGCAGGCAATCGTATTTTTCAATTCGCCTCTGTGGGTGAAGATTGCCAAGATAAAAAATATAGAGGTGAGCGTACCGAATTGATTGTCGGTGACGGTAACGTTATTCGCGAAGGTGTGACATTGCATCGTGGAACGGCCCAAGATCGTTCGGTTACTCGTATCGGTTCGTATAACTTGTTTATGTGTTATGTCCACGTTGCTCACGACTGCGTTATAGGTGATGAGGTCATCATGGCAAATAACACAGCGATTGCTGGTCATGTAAATGTCGGTAATGGCGCAATTCTTGGTGGTGGTACGCTCGTGCATCAGTTCTGTCGCATTGGTCGGTACGCAATGACAGCTGCCGGAACTGTTGTGTTGCAGGATATTCCTGCATTCGTGACGTGCTCAGGTAATCGCGCCGAGGCACACGGTATGAATGTTGAGGGAATGCGTCGCCGGGGCGTGGATACTGATGTCATTAACCGTCTTAGAGAAGCTTATAAAACAGTATATCGTCGTGGACTGACCTTGGATCAAGCTATTGCAAAGCTTGATCAAGATAGCAGCGGGTGTAATGAGGTTAGCGTTTTTCTCGAGAGTTTAAAATCCACCCAGCGAGGAATCGTCCGCTGATGCAGATCTGTGTTGCGGCCGGAGAGGTCTCCGGTGACCAGATTCTTGCTCCCATAATTTCTCGCGTTTCTCAGATAACCCCAGTGGTTTATAGCGGTATTGGTGGACCCCAGATGGTCGAGGCAGGAACGTATCCGCTTTTTTCGATGAATGACTTATCTGTGATGGGAATCATGGAGGTCGCTCCGCGGCTTCCCAAACTTTTATCGATACGTCGACAGATGAAGAATTATTTAGAGACTTCGCAGCCACGCGCATTGATTACATGTGATGCGCCTGATTTCAATTTGTCGCTTTGTGCTTTTGCGAAATCGCTTGAGATTCCGGCGATTCATGTGGTCAGCCCTTCGGTTTGGGCATGGCGTCATTCTAGGATCCCAAAGATTGCTCGCCAACTAGATCTCTTGTTATGCGTATTTCCATTTGAGCCTGCACTCTACAAGGGGACTGGTCTTCGATGCGAATTTATAGGCCACCCATTGGCCACTCAAATAAGCTTTAACCCAGATCCTGTGGTCTCGGCTAAAGCGTTGAACCTTCCAGTGAATGGGCTGATTCTTGGCATATTGCCCGGTAGTCGGGAGTCCGAAGTGAAAAAATTACTACCCTTGTTTTTATCAGCGTTTGATCGCCTAGTAGCTGAGGATAAAGATCTAATTGGTGTTATTCCTGCGGCCAGTGACGATTTATATGAATTGATTTATTCGATGGTCGGTTCCCGTCCGATGCGAATAGTCCTTGGTAAGTCTCGAGAGGTGATTGCTGCATCTAAGGCCGTGTTAGTTGCATCCGGGACTGCGGCACTAGAGTCGGTGTTGACGGGTCGGCCGACAGTCGCAGCCTATAAAATGAATCCATGGACCTACCGATTAGTTAAAAGCAAGGTGCAAACAGAATTTGTAACGCTTCCGAATTTTCTTGCGAATCAAGCGCTAATTCCCGAACTGATTCAAGAAAAAGCGTGCTTAGAATCGATTGTTAATGCTATTCACCCCATGCTTAAAGAAGGTACAGATAATCGGTTTTTAACAGAGGCTCAAAAGATTTATGATTCTTTGTCTGGTGACGTATCTGGTCGAGCCGCAGAGGCAATTTTGGAACAGTTATCTTGAGCTTTATTATCGGAGTTGATGAAGTTGGACGAGGCCCCCTTGCTGGGCCTGTTATTACCTGTGCGGTGCTGTGGCCAGATGATCAGTGTATTAGCCAGTTAGATGACTCGAAAAAACTATCCGCGAAGCGACGCGAAGCATTGGTCCCGTTGATCCGAAAAAAAGCACTTAAGATTAGCTATGGACGTGCGGAGGTCGAAGAGATTGATGCGCTTAATATTTTGCAGGCGACCATGCTTGCAATGGAGCGCGCAGTTCATGGGCTGGGTGACTTAGATGAAAAGATTCAAATTGATGGTAATCGGATCCCCGATAGTCTCAGAGGACGTGCCGAGGCGGTAATTGGCGGTGATGGATTAGTGTCTGCTATCTCCGCCGCATCGATTCTAGCGAAAGTCGCGCGTGACGAGGAGATGGTCGCATTGTCTGAGATCTACCCAGGCTATGGCCTTGAAGCGCACTTAGGTTATCCAACTAAATTACATATCGAAGCGTTGGAAATATTGGGGGTTACACCAATTCATCGACGCTCTTTTGGTCCAGTCAGGCGTATGTTGGAGGGGGCATGACACAGTTCGTCCACTTAAGGACACATTCTGAATATTCTCTGGTTGATGGCTTATTCCGGGTGAAGGAACTCGCTGGTCAAGTGGCTGATTATGGAATGCCGGCTGTTGCTCTCACTGACGATTCAAATTTATTCGCATCGGTAAAGTTTTATCGAGCATGCTTGTCGCGCGGTATTCAGCCAATCATCGGTGCCGATTGTTGGGTAAAAGGAGTTGTTAGCTTTGGCCGGTTGACACTTATTGCAATGAATCAAGACGGTTACAAAAATCTCTTGGAGCTCTTATCTTTGGGCTGGCTTAAAGGTCAAGACGGCGATTACGCTCTTCTGGACTGGGAGTGGGTGGTCGATCATGCTGCTGGATTGATTTGTCTTACGGGGGCGACAGAAGGAGAGATTGGCCGACTGGTGTCTGCCGGGCAGCAGGATAAGGCTGGCACTGTTTTAGAGAAATATCATTCAGTTTTCGCTGATCGACTCTATTTCGAATTGACACGAGTCGGATTGCCAGGTGAGACAGCGCTCGCACAGTTTGGTGTAGTGGCTGCTGATCGCCTACAAATTCCATTGGTTGCGACAAATGTGGTCTGTTTCGGGCAAGTTGATGATTTTGAGGCTCATGAAACTCGGGTCTGTATCCACGATAGTGTGACGTTGGACGATCAGAGGCGCGTTCATCGGCACACGCCAGAACAGTGGCTGAAGTCGCAAGAAACGATGATCGATTTATTTTCCGATCTACCAGATGCCATAACCAATACCGAGCAAATTGCCAAACGTTGTGGTGTTGAATTGACCCTTGGTACCCATTTCTTACCTGAATACCCGGTACCTGATGGAATGACGCTAGATGAATTTTTCCTCAAGTGTTCACACGACGGTCTGACTGATCGCTTAGACGCCACCAAACCTGATGGCCAGGTACTTGATGAGGCGGTTTATCGTGATCGTCTGGATTTTGAAGTTGGAGTAATCCTGCACATGGGATTTCCCGGATATTTCCTCATTGTCGCGGACTTTATCCAATGGGCTAAGGATCATGCGATTCCAGTTGGTCCGGGACGGGGCTCTGGTGCTGGATCGATTGTTGCCTGGGCTCTAAAGATTACGGATCTTGATCCCATCGAACATGAATTGCTCTTTGAACGCTTCCTAAATCCAGAGCGGGTGTCAATGCCTGATTTTGACGTCGACTTCTGTATGGAAGGGCGCGATCGCGTGATCGATTATGTTGCTGAGCGTTATGGACGCTATTCCGTTGGTCAGATTGTGACCTTTGGCTCAATGGCTGCTAAGGCGGTGGTGCGCGACGTTACGCGTGTTCAGGGCAAGCCATATAGCCTCGGTGACAGACTCGCCAAGCTTATTCCATTCGAGGTTGGCGTGACTTTGGATAAGGCCTTTGAGGCTGAACCTCAGCTTAAGAAACTTGTTGAGGATGACGACGAAGTTCGTGAAGTTTGGGATATGGCCCTGAAACTCGAAGGTTTATCTCGTAATACCGGTAAACATGCCGGTGGTGTTGTGATTGCACCCGGAAAACTTACTGACTTTACGGCACTTCTGTCATCTGAGGATGGGACAAGCCTAGTTACTCAGCTAGATAAAGATGATGTCGAAGCTGCGGGGCTCGTAAAGTTTGATTTCTTAGGTTTGCGGACCTTAACGATCATTGATTGGGCCCTCGATTTGATTCGCGAGACGAGAGGTAAGGCCCCAGTTATTGAGCGCATTCCGATGGACGATCTAGAGGTGTTCCAATTACTGTGTCGTGGAGATACGACTGCGGTATTTCAGCTTGAGTCACGTGGGATGAAAGAGCTCATCCGTAGACTTAAACCAAACTCTTTTGAAGACATCGTGGCACTGGTAGCGTTATTTCGGCCTGGTCCCTTGCAGTCAGGCATGGTAGATGACTTTGTTAACCGAAAGCATGGTCGCGCCAAGGTTGAATATCCACATCCAGATCTAGAACCAATCCTGAAAAATACTTATGGAGTGATTCTTTATCAAGAACAGGTTATGCAGATCGCACAGGTACTTGCGAATTACTCACTTGGTGGTGCGGATTTATTACGCCGAGCTATGGGTAAGAAAAAGCCCGAAGAAATGGAGAAGCAACGGGAGATTTTCCTGAACGGAACAGATGAGCGAGAGATCAATCCGATCCTCGCCGGTTCAATTTTTGACTTGATGGAGAAATTTGCGGGTTACGGATTTAACAAATCGCACTCCGCCGCCTATGCCTTAGTATCTTACCAAACAGCATTTTTGAAGGCCCATTATCCGGCAGAATTTATGGCGGCCGTGCTTTCGTCTGATATGGATAACACGGATAAAGTGGTTCCTCTGATCGAGGAATGCCGGCGGATGGGCCTTACCGTCAGGCCACCCGACGTGAATATCGGCGCGTTTAGATTCTCGGTGAAAGACGGCGAAGTGATTTATGGACTTGGAGCCATTAAGGGTTTAGGGGAGGGCCCAACTGGTGAATTAGTCGGATCACGTAAACTTGGTGGAGCCTTCATGAATCTTTTTGATTTCTGTCGTCGCATTGGCGCTAGCAAGGTGAATCGTCGTGCACTTGAAGCGCTAATCCGGGCTGGTGCGTTCGATTCTCTCGATGAACCGCGCTGGGTATTACTATCCTCGCTAGAGGATGCGATCGGCCAGGCTGATCAGGAGGCTCGAAATGACGCTGTTGGAATTGAAGATATGTTCGGGTTGGGCAGTGGATCTGATCCTAATGGTGTCGCTGATCCCTATCAGCATCATCGTAGTACCATTGGCTGGTCTGAACGTGACGTGTTGCGTGGCGAGAAAGAAACACTGGGACTATACCTAACGGGTCATCCCATAGATTGGTATGCAGACGATCTGAAAGGATTGGGGGCTACGCCTCTTGAAAATCTGGAACGTTCCAAGAATACAGTTAGAGTGGTTGGACTGCTTGTTGACCTTCGTGTGATTCGAAATAAGCGGGGTGATTCGTTTGGGATTGTGACTATTGATGATCGAACCGCACAGATGGATGTTACTATCTTTGCAAACTTGTTTGCTGATAGCCGTGAAAAATTGCTCGATGACTCGCTGTTAGTGATCGAGGGTAATGTTAGTTTCGATGAATTTACAAATGGGTTGAAGATGCGGGCGAGAAAGGTTGAGACACTCGAAGACGCGAGAAAGCTTTCGGCCTCAAGCCTAAAGATTCACTTGGAAAATCGGCCTCCTGAATTTGCCGATACCCTAATTTCAACAATTCAGCCATATTTGGGCGGTGAGTGCCCAGTGATAATCGAGTATAATGCCGCAAGAGCTAGTGGCGAGATTATTTTGGGCGAGCATTACTTGGTTCACCCCAATGATTCGCTATTACTCGAATTACAGGAGCTGCTCGGGCGAGACCGTGTGCATCTCGACTTCTCTGCAAGGACACAGCGGCTCGCATGAATCCAAATTACCTAGATTTTGAACAACCTATCGCAGATCTTGATTCCAAGATCGATGAGTTGAGACATCTGTCGACGGAGTCTGGAATCAATATCGCAGAAGAAGTTGCAAGATTGCAGGCGAAATCAAAGATACAGACAGAAAAAATTTTTTCAGATTTATCGATATGGCAAAAAGTCCAGCTGGCTCGACATCCGAAGCGTCCTTATACCTCTGATTACGTAAAGAATTTGATCGTAGGATTTGATGAGTTGCATGGGGACCGCTTGTTCGGCGACGATCAAGCGCTTGTGGGCGGTCTTGGTGAATTTCGTGGTCGTCCAGTGATGGTGATTGGCCACGAAAAGGGCCGAAGTGTTAAAGAGAAGGTCGCACGTAATTTTGGAATGCCACGACCCGAAGGCTATCGGAAAGGCCAGCGTTTGATGAAGATGGCCGAGCGTTTTAAGGTGCCAGTACTTACATTTATCGACACCCCTGGCGCTTATCCCGGAATTGACGCGGAAGAGCGCGGCCAGAGTGAAGCGATTGCTAGAAGCCTCGCTGTAATGTCGCGTCTCAAGACTCCGATTGTAACTTCGGTCATTGGTGAAGGTGGTTCGGGCGGGGCCCTTGCAATTGGCGTGTGTGACAAATTGTTGATGTTGGAGTTCTCGACCTACTCAGTCATTTCACCAGAGGGTTGTGCATCGATTTTATGGAAAAGCGCGACGCATGCACCTGAAGCTGCTGAAGCGATGGGGATTACTGCGGATAGACTGTTCTCATTAGGTCTGGTTGATCATTTGGTGCGTGAGCCTCTGGGCGGCGCACATCGAGCGCCAGAACTGGTAGCTAGACTTCTTGGTGATGCAATAGAAACACAGCTCGATATTTTGAGTAGTTTGTCAGACCAGCAACTACTTGAATCTCGTTATCAGAGATTGATGCAATTCGGTGTTGGTCGCAGCTAAAGGATTACTTAGCCCACACTGGCCAGAAGTCGAGCATCGCGTGCATTTGATGGTTAGTGGTGGCTCTGACTCTATGGCCTTGCTCGCCTTGGTCGGCGATTTTTCAAAAGTTATTCCTCGCACGGTGGTCGTTCATCACTGCCATCATGGCGTGGCCGCTGAGGCGGATGATTGGAGCAGCTTTGTTCAGTCCGAAGCTGAGCGCAGAGGGTTTGTTTTTCGAGTACATCATCTCAGACTCCATCTGGGTCCTGAGTTTGAGGCAAGAGCTCGTGAGTTGCGTTATGAGAAGGTAATGAGTGAAGTGACAGCCGATGAGGTTGTACTAACAGCGCATCATCGTGATGATCAAATTGAAACGCTTCTGATACGCCTATCACAAGGATCGGGTCTGATTGGTTTAGCCGGGATCCCGATTTCACGCACATTTGGACTAGGTCTTTTGGTAAGGCCGCTGTTATCAGTATCCCGTAAGCAGTTGAGGCAAGTCTTAACAGTCCGCGGTTTGGAATATATAGATGATCCTTCGAATCAGGACTCCGTCTATCTTAGAAATTTTATAAGACTTCAATTTTTACCTGAATTGGCCCGCGTGGCACCGGGAATAGGTGAGAAATTACTAGAATTGTCAAAGTCAGCGACAAGGCGTACTAAACAGGCAGCTGCGCGCTTGGGTAAACGTTTACCTGTCTCAGGTATCGAATATGTAGACATGGCTTCAACCGAGATATTAATTGCATGGCAGGTGCGTTTCTTCGCACAAATGCAAGCTTGTTATGCACCGTCCACGTTACAGATTTCAGAGTTTGCTCGTCAGTGTCTTGAGGCAGCTGATGACCGATTACCTGAAGTATCAGTTGGCCCAAATGTGATTATTCGCAGATGGAGTGAAAAGCTCTACTGGATCGATAGTGAAAAGCTTGGTGAAGAAGCAGAAAACGAAATAGTGCGATTTGAGAAGTTGGCACCAAAACAGCTCGTTGAGCTCCGTTTTCCAAACGGTATTTTAACTCTGAGAACTAGAACCACGTCTGAAAACGTTTCTATATTTTGGGGGATTGAAGGTCGAAGCTTCCGCCGGGGTAGGAACCGCCCACTGCAGAGCCTCAAGCAACTTGCACAGACGTTTGGCGTACCACCATGGTTACGCAAACGAACCCCGTTGGTTGCGATTTCAGATGAAATTGTCGGTTGGGGTGATATTGATTGCAGAGAGCACGGATTGATCCCGCACTCTTTGCATTGGGGATGGCGCTTTGTCTCTAGGAATGGAGCCGATTCCTCTGTATCCTGATCTACCATCCTAATACAACGTTCTCGCCATATTATCGGCGAGATTAATAAAAGGATTGTAGGCCAACATGAATCGATTCGTGTTTGTGACCGGCGGGGTGGTGTCCTCGCTTGGTAAAGGAATAACAGCGGCCTCCCTTGGCGCTATTCTCGAGGCCCGTGGTCTTAAGGCTACCATGTTGAAGCTTGATCCCTATATTAACGTGGATCCAGGTACTATGAGTCCGTTTCAGCATGGTGAGGTGTTTGTTACTGATGACGGTGCTGAGACTGATTTGGATCTCGGTCACTATGAACGTTTCATCCGCACTCGTATGTCGCGAAAGAATAATTTCACGGCAGGGCGCGTGTATGAGGATGTATTGAGAAAGGAACGTCATGGTGATTATCTGGGTGGGACAGTTCAGGTCATTCCGCACATCACCGACGAAATTAAGCACAAGATTGTTGCTGGCGCGGAAGGTGCCGATGTTGCGATCGTTGAAATAGGTGGAACGGTCGGTGACATTGAGTCACTACCATTTTTGGAGGCGGTACGTCAGTTACGCCAAGAACTCGGTTCCTCACGTGCTTTGTTGATGCATTTAACCTTAGTCCCTTACATCGCAACTGCGGGTGAAACTAAGACTAAGCCAACACAACATTCGGTGAAAGAACTTCGCTCGATAGGGTTACAACCTGATGTTCTTATCTGTCGCTCGGATCATGAAATAGATATCTCCAGCCGAAAGAAAATTGCGTTATTTACCAATGTGGAAGAGCGTGCGGTAATTCCATTGTATGATACCGACACTATTTATCGGATCCCTAGCATGTTGCATGAACAGGATCTTGATCAACTAATCGTTGATAAGCTTAGCCTTGAGTGTCGAGAAGCTGATTTACGTGAGTGGGTCAGTGTCGTAGACGCACATCTTAACCCACTAAAATCAGTAGAGATTGCCATGGTCGGTAAGTATATGGATTTACTAGACGCCTATAAGTCATTGATTGAGGCTATGATCCATGCGGGCATTCAGACGCGTACGCGGATAAATTTTCGTTATATAGATTCTGAAGACATTGAGGAACGCGGTCTTGATTTGATGGATGGTGTGGATGCAATCTTGGTTCCGGGCGGGTTCGGCGAGCGCGGTATAGAGGGTAAAATCGCTGCTGTTTGTCATGCGCGTGAAAATAAAATTCCTTATTTGGGTATTTGTCTGGGTATGCAGGCGGCTGTCATCGAATTCGCTCGCCATGTTGCAGGTATCGACGGTGCTACTTCAAGTGAGTTTGAACCATCCGCAGAGCATCCGGTAATCGCCCTCATCACAGAGTGGACGCGAGCAGATGGTACCCGCGAACATCGCACTGAAGAGAGTGATTTAGGCGGTACAATGCGTCTAGGTGCTGAGGAATGTTGTCTCACGCCGGGCTCAAAAGTTGCGAGGATTTATGGTACGGACGTAGTTACTGAGCGTCATCGTCATCGCTGGGAGTTCAATAATGATTATTTGACTCATCTCTCGAACGCTGGTCTCAGGGTTGCTGGTCGCTCAATCGACGACACTTTGGTCGAAGTGGTGGAGGTTGATGATCACCCATGGTTTGTCGGTTGTCAGTTTCACCCCGAATTTACGTCAACACCACGGGATGGACATCCGCTGTTTACGAGCTTTGTTGAAGCAGCAATCACCTATTCGAAAACGGGTGAGAAGGAAACTTTATTTTCATGAAGTCTGTGATCCTAATCGGTGGAATGCCCTGTTCAAACACACACCCCCTGATGCTCTTCGGTGGCATGAACGTTTTGGAATCCAGAGAACTGGCGTTTGAGATAGCTGAAGTCTACGTAGAGATCTGTCGGAAACTTCAGATACCTTTTGTTTTCAAGGCGAGCTTTGATAAGGCAAACCGATCCAGTATCAGAAGTTTCCGGGGTCCCGGGCTTGAGCAAGGGCTTACTTGGCTGTCTGACATAAAGTCTCATTTTAATGTACCGCTGATTACAGACGTACATGAGCCAGATCAGGCGAAGGTAGCTGCTGAAGTTTGCGAAGTCATTCAGTTACCCGCCTTTTTATCGCGGCAGACTGATCTGGTTGTTGCGATAGCGGAGACCGGGGCCATCATTAATGTGAAAAAAGCACAGTTCCTTGCCCCTTACGAAATGAAGCACATAATTGATAAATGCGTCGAAGCCGGTAACGATCAAGTGATTTTATGTGAGCGAGGATCAAGCTTTGGTTACAACAACCTCGTGGTTGACATGCTTGGCTTTGGAATCATGAAACAGATGCATGTCCCCGTGATTTTTGATGTGACCCACGCGCTTCAAAAGCCGGGCAAGCAGATAGACTCAGCGGGTGGTCGCCGCGAGCAGGTGACTGAATTTGCGCGAGCAGGCGTGGCGCTTGGCCTTGCTGGGTTATTTCTGGAATCACACCCAGACCCATCGAAAGCCAAATGCGACGGTCCATCTGCTCTACCACTCGATAAGCTGGAACCGTTTTTATCACAATTAAAGGCCGTTGATGATCTTGTTAAATCATTTGATAGTTTGGAGACGAACAAGTAATGACAGTGATTGTCAAAGTAATTGGCCGCGAAATAATGGACTCACGCGGTAATCCGACGGTTGAGGCCGATATTATTTTAGCATCAGGCGTAGTTGGTCGTGCTTCCGCGCCATCCGGCGCATCAACTGGCTCTCGCGAAGCCCTCGAACTGCGCGATCAAGATGGCAGTCGCTATCTCGGTAAAGGAGTCTTAAGAGCAGTTCAAAATGTAAACGGCTCGATTACAGAGGCAGTTGTTGGCCGCGATGCTGAGGATCAGCGCGGTGTTGATGATGCGATGATTGCGCTTGATGATACCGATAATAAGTCAAAACTCGGCGCTAATGCGATGTTAGCTGTATCCCTAGCGACGGCACACGCACATGCAAAAGACCAAAGCGTGCCGTTATATCAACACATTGCAAATCTGCACGGAACCGCAGGTCCACTGACTCTTCCTGTGCCGATGATGAATATAATAAATGGTGGTGAGCATGCGGACAATAACATCGATATTCAGGAATTTATGATTCAGCCAGTGTCTGCGGAAAGTTTCGCAGAGGCCCTACGTATGGGTTCCGAGGTCTTTCATCACTTGAAAAAAGTGTTGGTCGCTCGCGATATGAATACAGCTGTCGGTGATGAGGGTGGTTTTGCACCGAACTTACCCTCGAATGAAGCAGCTCTTACTGTAATCGCGGAAGCTGTCGCCAATGCGGGTTATAGGCTCGGGGACGATATCACACTTGCACTTGATTGTGCCGCGAGTGAGTTTTATTCCAACTGTCACTACGAGCTCGCTGGCGAAAGTCGTACTTTTGATGCGAAGGGTTTTGCAGATTACTTGAGTGGTTTGTGTGATAGCTATCCAATAGTCTCAATCGAAGATGGTTTGGATGAAAGCGACTGGGATGGCTGGGCGTACCTGACCAAGAGTCTGGGTTCGCGATGTCAGTTGGTGGGTGACGACCTGTTCGTAACTAATACCAATATTTTAAGTCGCGGCATCGAGCAGGGGGTTGGTAATTCGATCTTGATTAAGTTTAATCAAATTGGAACACTCTCGGAAACCCTCGATGCCATTAAAATGGCGCAGAAGGGCGGGTACACGACAGTGATTTCACATCGTTCTGGTGAGACGGAGGACACAACAATCGCAGATTTGGCAGTTGGCACCTCGGCGGGTCAGATTAAAACAGGCTCACTCTGCCGGTCAGATCGTGTCGCTAAATACAATCAATTGCTGCGTGTAGAACAAGCCATGGGTTCTCAAGCTAAATATGCAGGCCGTGGAGCCATCTTTGGGCAGTCATGACGGGTAAGCTCGTTCTTATCGGTCTTACGATTCTGCTGGCGCTTTCTCAATTCCAGTTATGGTCCGGAACAGGCTCAATTTCTGAGTTTCAGAGGTTGACTGACGAACTTGAGAAACAGGAGGCTGAGAATCAACGCTTGAATTCCAGGAATGATGAACTTGTATCCGAGGTCAATGCCTTAAAAACAGATTCTGAGGCCATCGAAGAACTTCTCCGGTCGCGTTTTGGTTATATAAAAGAGGGTGAAACTTTTGTACGGTTGCTGCCGAAGGGAGGGCCCTCGCGTGACTAAACTTTGGGCCGTGATACCGGCTGGGGGTGCAGGTCTTCGCTATGGTTCTAAGATCCCGAAGCAGTATATTACGGTTGCAGGATTAGCGGTTCTGGAACACGTATTAGACGCGTTTCTGACCCTAGACGTGTTCGAATCAATTGTAGTCCCTGTGCCCTCACAGGACAATAATTTCCATGGGTTGGCTGGTGCCAAGCACGAGTCAGTCGTCTCGATAGCTGGCGGGCTTGAGCGGGCTGATAGTGTGTATGCTGGGCTCGATTGGATTCAGGCACAGGGTGCAGGTAAACATGACTGGGTATTTGTACATGATGCGGCAAGACCACTTATCACTCAGGATGAATTACGCGCGTTGTTGGGCGTAATTGATATACCGGATTGCCCGGGCGTTGTTTTAGGAGTGCCCGCATCGGATACGCTAAAACGGGTTGATCAAATACGTGGTCACGGGGAGGGAACTGATATCTGCATTGCCGAGACTGTTGATCGCACAGGCCTCTGGCATGCGATGACACCACAGGTTTTTCAGCTAAGCGAGCTAATTGATGCGCTTAATCAAGTCAAAGCATCCGGCCTTTTTGTCACAGATGAAGCCCAAGCACTAGAGGCAACTGGTACCATTCCGTGGCTCGTTCGTGGACTCAGATCTAATATTAAGCTTACCTATCCAGAGGATCTGGAACTTATCGAGGCAATACTCGCTGGTCGTCAGGAGGTATCCATATGATACGAATCGGACAGGGGTTTGATGTCCACAGAGTTGAGATAGGCGATGGGATGTCTTTAGGTGGCCTTTGGATACCCTGTGGGTATCAAATCATCGCGCACAGCGATGGTGATATAGTTTTGCACGCCATTATGGATGCGATGCTTGGAAGTCTTGCCCTAGGAGACATAGGTCAACTCTTTCCAGACACAGACTCAAGATTTGAGGGGGCGGACTCCGCTGAGTTGATACGAGAAGTGAGGCGCTCATGTCTGGTTAAAGGATATTCTCTATCAAATCTTGATCTGACGATCTTATGCGAGGAGCCTAAAGTCGGTCCCATTCGTGATGTGATGCGTCAGCGCATAGCTGACGTTCTCGAAACACCACTCGATCAGATTTCTGTTAAAGCCACGACCACTGAAAAGTTAGGCTTTCTGGGGCGTGGTGAAGGAATTGCCGTGATTGCTTCGGTATTGATGCGCGCCCATTGAACAATCTTTTTTACGGTAATCGGTCTATTGAATTGTCTCGCCTTCCGAGGGGACACGGAGTACCTGTTTTTGAGGGAGTATATCGCGCTGAACCCTCTGATTTCGTTGTCATGGAAGATTTAGGATTTGAACCCGGGGGGAGTGGACCACATATTTGGGCGCTGATACGAAAGGTAGGAATTTCTAGTGAAGAAGCATGCTCTCGTCTCGGTCAGGCTACGAAAACTTCGCGAAAGGATCTAGGCTACGCCGGTAAGAAAGATACTCACGCGATTTCGACCCAATGGATAAGCCTCCCTGATTCGGCTCAGATCGACGTAGGTCCTATCGACTCCGCCTTGGAAGTGTTGCGGTTCAGCCGTAATCAACGGAAGTTAAAGATCGGGCAGTTAGCGGGAAATCATTTTCAATTGCGTCTTTACGGTGTCGTCATTAGCGATCTTGGAGAGCGTTTGAAGGCTATCAGCAGTATCGGTGTTCCGAATTACTTTGGTCTTCAGCGATTTGGCCGATCGGGTTTCAATCTTGAGAAGGCAAGGCGACTTGCTCGCCGGCAACTGGTTGGAAATCAGCGATTGCATCCCAGGGATGGTATGGCGGCGTCAGCCGCTCGCTCGGCCGGTTTCAACGCTATTGTCGCCGAACGACTAAATGAAGGTCGATGGCTAAATGTTGCGGTTGGTGATGCGGTCTCACTGGCGGGTCGTGGCAGTCATTTCTTGGCGTCAGAGGCTGATTTATCGAGCATTCAGTCGCGGATTATGGCCGGTGAGTTGGATACGACAGCGCCGATGGCTGGCAGGATTAGTAAGACATCGTCTGAACAAAATGCTTTTGAGACAGCTACTTTACAAACCGATCCTGAGTTGTTTGATTGGATGACCGCTATCTTTCGGGACGAGGACCGACGAGCGGTTCGAGTCTTACCGAAGAAGTTGGAAGCTGAAGTTACAGGTAATACACTCGATCTATCATTCTGGTTGCCTAGGGGCTCCTTTGCGACAGCTGTATTGAATGAAATAGGAACTCTGCGGGAGTTGTATGCATAGACTACTTCACGAGCGTGGCCTGAGTCGTCTGGTCGAAACCCTTGGTGATCTAGGGATCAACGATGTATTTGTTTTGGATGCATTTCGTCGTGTGCCGCGCCATCTGTTTGTCGATCCCGCTGTGTCTGATTCTGCTTACGCAGACGTGACTCTTCCGCTGGGATATGAACAGACATTATCACAGCCGTCGGTTGTGGCGCGTATGCTAGAGCTTTTACGGGGCGGTCGACAGTTGGATCGAGTACTTGAGATAGGCGCAGGGTCTGGTTTTCAGACCGGGCTTTTGGCGCACCTAGCGGAGCAGGTATTTGCCATCGAGCGGATAGCACCTTTGGCAACAGAAGCTCGAAGACGGATGGATGCGCTCGAGCTCGAAAATATCGTGATCCGTCATGGCGATGGCCTACTCGGTTGGCCTGAGTTTGCGCCCTTTGATGGCATCATTTTGGCTGCTTGCCCTGAGGCGGTTCCGGAGATCCTGTTTGATCAGTTGGCTGAAGGAGGTCGCTTGATTGCCCCGGTTGGACTCGGCCAAAAACAACAATTGATCCTCTACATTCGTGATTGTGAGGCGATCGAAGAGATTCCTCTAGACACGGCATTTTTTGTTCCCGCGTTGGCAGGGCTGGAATGAGTTGGCTCGGGATTTGGATGCGTGGCCTTGCGATGGGAGCTGCTGATGCTGTTCCTGGTGTATCTGGCGGTACGGTAGCGTTCTTAACGGGTATCTACGAGCGCTGGTTAGCTGTATTGACCGCGATAACGCCAGGATTGTGGGCAGTTTTTCGTAGAGAGGGAGTCCGAGGACTCTGGGTGCATCTCGACGGAGGTTTCGTGATTCCTCTAGTGGTTGGAATTTTGATGTCGCTTATGACCCTGGCGCATTGGATTAAGGACTGGCTTGATATTTTTCCTGAGCGGGTATGGGGGTTTTTCTTGGGGCTCGTTTTCGCGATGGGTATCGCGATGTTGTCTGACTTGAGGGCCTTGATGCGACCCAAGGACTGGGTTTGGCTGGTCGTCGGTATCGTAACCGCCCTAGTCCTCGGATTGCAGACCCCACAATCGGCGAGCCCCGCGCTTTGGGTGTGGCCCTTTGCCGGGGCGATGGCTCTGTCTGCGATGCTGTTGCCGGGAATCTCGGGGAGTTTCTTGTTATTGCTGGCGGGCTTATATCCGGCACTGATTTCTGCAGTCAGTGCCCTCGATATTAAAATCTTAGCGTTATTCATTGGCGGCGGTGCTGTTGGGATTCTGATGATGGCACACTTTCTAAAGGCGTTACTTGCGAGGTACCACATTGAGGCATTGAGTTTTCTGACGGGTGTCATTTTCGGTGCACTAGTAAGGGTGTGGCCATGGCAGGGACAGGGTGATGATGGGTCGATCAGTTTATTGATTCCCACCACCGACGTTTTGTGGATCCCTCTTGGTTTGGGCGTTTCTGGTTTTGTGTTGGCGTCATTGGCGTTGAGATTGTCGGCTCGTGACGGGTATATGATCCAATGAGATATTTCCGGGTTGCACTCATTTTATTGGCAGGATGCTCTGCCCCGTATAAGGTGCCGACTGATAATCTGGGTCGATCAATCGAATCGATAAAGACGGAACTTACGACTATTGATACTCCAGATCTGGATGCCGAAGAGCCAGGATCTCGTTACGTGGTTCGACGAGGCGATACGCTATTTTCGATTGCCTGGCGTTTTGAGCAGGATCCTGATGTCCTTAAACGGCGTAACCAATTGAGTTCGGATCTTATTCATCCGGGTCAGACGTTGAAGCTCAGGGGCGAGATATCACCTGAACCTGAACCCGAGCCAAAGACGAAGATGACAGTGAAGACACCACCGACGATTCGGGCTGAATCGGAGCCCGAAAGAAAGCCTAAGGTAGCAGAAAAGCCAGCACCCCAATCGCTAAAAAGAGAAGAGTCGAAGCCCGTACCAAAGGCCCCACCTGTGCCGGAATTGAAGGGGTGGCAGTGGCCGGTCAAAGGGCCGATTCTCAAGCGGTATTCAGCGAAAACACGATCCGGTCGTTCCTTACAGTTGGGCGGTGAGGCGGGAACACCGGTGACAGCCGCGGCCAGTGGTCGCGTGGTTTATGCCGGTGATGGATTGGTAGGCTTCGGGAATCTGGTGATTATTAGTCACAAGGGCAAGTTTTTAAGTGCCTACGGCCATAATCAGAGTCTGGGTGTCAAAGTGGGAGATGTTGTTCAGCGTGGTCAGGTGATCGCAGAAATGGGATCGACAGGAACCGACCGGGTGAAGTTACATTTTGAAATCAGAAAACAGGGAAAGTCGATTGACCCAGTCTCGTTGATGCCAAAACTTAGGTCCTAGCTGGTAACTCAAAGAACAGCCAATGGTTTGCTTCGATAGCGCCATACTCGATGGTTGTAACCCTTGGGTCGTGAATCTTAACTTCTTTGTAAATGCTCGATTTTATTAGGAACCCCATCCCACTCGTATGCGTCAGGGAGCGGATCTTTTCTCTCAGTGATGTTGGGCCAAACACGCGACAGCTCGTCGTTGATATCGATGAAGACCTTCTGATCTTCTGAGAGCTCGTCCTCTGAAAGGATCGCGTCTATAGGGCACTCGGGCTCACAGAGGGCGCAATCGATACACTCGTCTGGGTTGATAACAAGGAAGTTGGGACCTTCGTAGAAACAATCCACCGGGCACACCTCCACACAGTCCGTATGTTTACAGCGGATACAGTTATCAACAACAACGAACGTCATGCGTCTCTCCTCTTCGCGGCCAGAATTCTAGTCGTTTATGTCTGAATCGCCAAGTGACTTACGAGCTTTTAGAACAAGTGTCTCCAGCGTCGCCCAGGCCTCCTTCGGGGAAAGGTCATCAGGATCGAGTCCAGCAAGGAGGCCCACCACCGGGTCCGGTGGCTGATTAAATAGGTCTACCTGTGGGGCTTGATGATGGTTGGGTGCGACCTGCTGCGACTCAAGGTCGGCAAGGTACGAAGCGGCGCGGCCGATGATTTGATCTGGGACACCGGCACGTCTGGCGACATGCAGGCCGTGGCTCTGCGATGTCGGACCGTTCATCACTCGGTGTAAGAACACGATGTGGTTGCCCGTAACCTGAGCTGTCAGGTGAACGTTGAAGGCAGCCGGCTCACTCTCGGGGAGTTTTGTGAGCTCAAAGTAGTGGGTGGCGAATAAGGTCAGTGCAGAACGTTTGGTCAAAGCTTCTGCGAATGCCCAAGCAAGTGCGAGACCATCAAAGGTGCTGGTACCGCGGCCCACCTCGTCCATCAAAACAAGAGAGCGCTCCGTAGCCTCGGACAAGATGGCCGCGCTCTCCGTCATCTCGACCATGAACGTCGATCGACCACCCGCGAGGTCATCTGAGGCACCAATTCGGGTGAAGATACGATCGATTGGACCAATGGAGGCACTGTCTGCTGGAACGAAGCTTCCGATCCGAGCAAGGAGTGTAATCAACGCGGTTTGTCGCATGTAGGTGGACTTGCCGCCCATGTTGGGTCCTGTGATCAGTGATAAGGATCGGGCGGTATTAAGGAGCATATCGTTCGGCACGAAAGGGTCGGTGTTCGCTTTCTCGATCACCGGATGGCGGCCACCTGCAATGTTAACTTCGATGGTATCCGAGAGTGTGGGCTCGACCCAGCGTTCCTGAGCAGCAACTGTCGCGAGACTCGCTAGGACATCGAGTGCTGCGAGTGATTGTGTGAGTTCTTTAAGGTCATTGATTGATTCGTTAAGTGGTTTAAAAAGCGCTTCGTATAGATGACGTTCTCGACCCAGGGCCTGGCTTTCGGCAGACAGCGCTTTGTCCTCAAATGTCTTCAGCTCAGGGGTCGTGAATCGCTCCACATTCTTGAGGGTCTGTCGCCTCTGAAAATGAATTGGGGCCTCTTGAGTCGCCAGTGAGGCCTTTGAGATTTCAAAATAATAGCCATGGACACGGTTATACCCGAGCTTCAGGCCACTGATGCCTGAGCTCGTCCGCTCGGTCTCTTCCATCTCTGTCAGAAGACTTGATGCATCGCGAGAGAACCGACGCAACTGGTCGAGCCGCTCATCGTAGCCTATACGGATCACACCGCCGGCACTGATCACAACCGAGGGCTCAGGCTCAAGGGCCTCATCGAGTAATTGCTGGATATCTTCTAGCACCAAAATATCGCTACCGAGCGAGCTCACCGATGCGTAATTCGATTGGATGAGTTGTTTTTTCAGTTCTGGTAGCTCTTTCAGGCTGTCCCTCAGGCGCGTGAGATCTCGGGGACGGGCTGACTGCAGGCCGATACGGGCGACTATACGTTCTAGGTCCCCGATTTTTTTTAAGTGGTTGGTGATGGTAGTTGTAAGCCCTGAATCGATGAGCTCTCGGACATTCGTGAGTCGTCGTTGGGGAATATTGCCGTCGCGGTAGGGTGCAGTGATCCACCGCGCGAGTTCACGACTCCCCATGGCCGTAGATGTCTGATCGAGTACCCAGAGCAATGTATGCCCCCGTTCACCCCTAAGGGTGCGTATGAGTTCTAGGTTCTTTTGCGTGGTCTGGTCGAGGATAACCCTGTCATCGTCACGCACATGTTTTGGTCGAGAGAAATGAATGAGTTCTGTTCGTTGCGTATCGTTGAGGTAGGTCAGTAAGGCGGCCGTGGCCTCGAGTCCCTGCTTGCTAACTTCGCCTAGACCCAGACCGGCTACGTCACTGACTTGGTATGTGCGGTCGAGCTCTCGGGACAGTTGATCAAGGGTGTAATGCCACGTCGGTACTTCGACTTGCCGAGCCTGTGAGGTGACGAGGTCTGTGTATTGGACTAGACATTCGTTCGGCTCGATACGTGCAAACAAACTATATAGTGACTCGAGGCTCAATTGGTCATAAATCAAGATCTCACCTCGGGACACTGACCCGATAACAACTGAGTAGTTCAGCCCGTCAGTATTCAGTGCCGCGACCGAGGGCTCTTGGCCGGCCTCAATGAAGGCATCGTCTGTGACGGTTCCGGGGGTAAGGATTCGGGTCACCTCGCGCGCGACGGGACCCTTAGATTCACCGGGGATACCGACTTGTTCGCATACAACGACCGCGAGCCCAGCATTCAGCAGACGTGCTTGGTAGTTCTCGGCGGCGTGATACGGTACCCCAGCCATTGGTATTGGTTCACCGGCTGACTGGCCGCGACTTGTCAGGGTGATGTCGAGCACTTGGGCGGCGATCTTGGCGTCATCAAAGAAGAGCTCGTAAAAGTCACCCATACGGTAAAATACCAGTGAGGTTCGATATTGTTCCTTTATCGCAAGGTATTGCTGCATCATAGGAGTGTGCTGAGGCGGTGGGGCTGTTTGATCCATGATGGTATTCTAAAGAAAAGACTCGGATTGGTGTATGACTTCAGAGATTTCGGTTGTCTTAAAAGCATTGCACGCTCATTTAACAGCGATGAATCAGACGGTTTCGGTGGCCGAGAGTTGCACCGGTGGGTTGCTCGGCGCGGCGCTCACCGAACTACCAGGCTCGTCTTGTTACTTTTTAGGGGGTGTCCAAGCCTACGCCAATGAGGTCAAAGAAGACTTGTTAGGCGTGAGGCAAGAGTCTCTCACGTCATTTGGCGCGGTGAGTGAGGAGGTCGCGTCAGAAATGGCTACAGGTGTAAAGCGGCTGACAGGGTCGGATTGGGCAATTTCAACAACGGGAGTCGCTGGGCCTGACGGGGGTTCGTGCGAGAAGCCGGTGGGGACCGTTTGGATCTCGGTGGTCGATTGTGATGGTGTATACAGCAAAAAGCTGGCACTTGATGGTGGCCGCGTGGATGTGCGTCAGGGTTCGGTCCAAGCGGCCTTGAGCATGCTGCTTGAGCGTCTTTCTGATGAAGAGCGTATTCTCTAATTTCAGGTTGATGCCCCATTTTTGGATTTCGGGTTCTTGGATGGGGTGAGGATCGGTATACTCTCACGTTTTTGGCAATGAATCAGTCGAGGTCAAGATGCCAATTTACGAATATCAATGTTTGGCGTGTGGTGAGTCGCACGATGCTTTACAGAAACTATCAGACGCCCCACTGGTCGACTGTCCGGTCTGCGGGAAGTCAGAACTAAAGAAAAAAATCAGTGCCGCTGGGTTTCGCCTAACGGGTGGTGGCTGGTACGAGACAGACTTTAAGAAGAGCGACAAGAAGAAAAATTTAGCGGGCAATACGAAGCCCTCTGAAGCAGATAAGCCGACCGAGTCAAAGCCTGCAGAATCTGGTTCGGACAAGAAATCGGAACCGAAAAAGGCAACCTCAGAGAAAAAGGAATCGGCCGCCTAGGCCATTTGCAGAAGGAATCCACACCCATGCGCACCCACTACTGCGGCGAACTCAATAACAAGCACATCGGTGATACTGTCACTGTTTGCGGTTGGGTTCACCGTCGCCGCGACCATGGCGGTGTAATATTCCTTGATCTGCGTGATCGTCAGGGCCTTCTTCAGGTTGTCGTTGACCCCGATACCGAGCAGGCTTTTGCCACAGCCGATCGTGCTAGGTCTGAGTGGGTAATGCAGGTCACGGGTTTGGTTCGTACACGGCCCGATGGGACTGTGAATGCTGACATGCCGACCGGTGAAATCGAGGTATTGGGACGGGAAGTGAATGTCCTAAATACCGCTGATACGCCCCCGTTCCAATTGGATGAACATGCGAAGGTTGGTGAAGAGGTCCGTCTGAAGCACCGATACATGGATCTCCGTCGTCCGGAGATGCTTGAGAACCTGATACTACGCTCGCGGGTGACGACTTTTGTTCGCAACTTTCTGACGGACCATGGTTTTGTCGACACAGAGACGCCGATTTTGACCCGCGCGACTCCTGAGGGTGCGCGGGACTACCTCGTCCCGTCACGGGTCCATAAGGGGGAATTCTTCGCGCTTCCTCAGTCTCCACAGTTGTTCAAGCAGCTGCTGATGGTTGCGGGCCTAGATCGTTACTTTCAAATAGCAAAGTGTTTCCGAGATGAAGATCTACGAGCCGACCGACAGCCGGAGTTCACGCAGATTGACCTTGAGATGTCATTCGCCGATGAGGAGGCGGTGATGAATCTGACTGAGGCGATGATTCGTGATCTGTTTAAGGTTGAGATGGATATCGATCTGGGTGAGTTCCCGAGAATACCTTACGCCGAGGTGATGGCGCGCTTCGGAAGTGACAAGCCTGATCTCAGAATCCCACTGGAACTTATCGATATTAAAGACTTAATGGCTTCGGTTGATTTCAAGGTATTCAGCGGTCCTGCCAACGATCCAGATGGTCGCGTGACCGTTATGAAGGTGCCGAGCGGGGCGACAATTTCCCGTAAGGAGATTGACGACTACACCAAATTTGTCAGCCAATACGGTGCTAAAGGTCTTGCTTGGGTGAAGGTCAACGCGATGGCCGAAGGTATCGAAGGTCTGCAAAGCCCGATCCTCAAGTTTATACCGGACGACGTTGTTATGACGCTGATAAGCCGTGTCGATGCGAATGACGGAGATATTCTTTTCTTCGGCGCCGATTCAGCGCGCGTGGTGTCAGATGCGCTTGGCTCGCTCCGCGTTAAGGTAGGGCACGATTTGAATCTCCTAACACATGAGTGGGCTCCACTCTGGGTTGTAGATTTCCCGATGTTTGAGGAGACTGGCGAGGGTCAGATTGTTGCGTTACATCATCCCTTTACTGCCCCAACCGTTGATCCGGGTGCATTGAAAGCTGATCCGCTGGACGCGCTTTCTCGTGCCTACGATATGGTGCTAAATGGAACGGAATTAGGTGGCGGATCGATCCGTATCCACGACCAAGTTACGCAGCATGCTGTCTTTGAGGTATTGAATATTTCTGCGGAAGAACAGCGAGAGAAGTTCGGGTTTTTATTGGATGCACTGTGTTACGGGGCACCACCGCACGGTGGTCTTGCTTTTGGTCTTGATCGTCTGGTCATGCTGATGTTGGGTGCGACCTCGATCCGTGACGTGATTGCCTTCCCGAAAACGCAATCGGCGACCTGCTTGCTGACCGATGCCCCGGGGGAGGTCAGCGCGGAGCAGCTGAAAGAGGCTGGTGTCCGGATTCGTCAGGACAAAACGGGGCTGATCTAATGGCAGGTCATAGCAAATGGGCCAACATAAAGCATAAAAAAGCGGCACAGGACGCGAAGCGTGGCAAGGTATTCACAAAACTAATTCGTGAGATCACCGTCGCCGCCAAGATGGGTGGCGGCGAGCAGGATGACAACCCACGTCTTCGGGCCGCGGTAGATAAAGCGCTGTCAGCCAATATGACCAAAGACACGATCCAACGAGCGGTCGACCGAGGCGCGGGTGGTGGCGATAATGATAATGTCGAAGAGCTTACTTATGAGGGTTATGGACCAGGCGGTGTCGCTGTATTGGTCGAAGTGATGACCGATAACAAAAACCGTACAGTCGCGGAGGTACGTCACGCGTTCAGTAAGTGTGGCGGAAATCTTGGGACTGACGGGTCGGTAGCCTATTTGTTCACGAAGCGTGGCCAAATTTTGATTGAAAAGGCGGATGAAGATGTCGTGATGGAGGCAGCGCTTGAGGCAGGTGCTGAGGATGTGATCGGTCAAGATGATTCATCGATCGACGTCGCCACCACGCAAAACGATGTGATTGAGGTGAAAGATGCGCTTGTCGCAGTCGGTATTGAAATTTTGTCGGCCGAGGTCGCTTTGGTGCCATCAACCACAGCTGAACTGGACTCAGACAGTGCGCCCAAGGTGATGAGGCTCATCGATATGTTGGAGGATCTAGATGATGTGCAAAATGTCTACACCAATGCAAATTTTACCGACGAGCTTCTTGAGTCACTAACATGATGCGTAGGATCCTCGGTATCGATCCTGGCTCCATTAAAACAGGGTGGGGCGTGATCGAGGCAGAGGGCGGTAGCTTTACGCACTTGGAGTCAGGGATTTTACGGCTTGGGACGGGTGAGATGTCGGGCCGTCTTCTTATTTTGCACCGTGGTCTGTGCGACGTGATCGAGCGGTTGAAACCATCCGAGTGCGCCGTTGAGGAGATTTTTCTTGCGAAGAACTTCCAGTCAGTCTTAAAGCTTGGTCAGGCACGCGGTGTAGCGTTATTGTCGGCTGGTGCGGCTTCTATTCCGGTTAGAGAGTTCGCGGCGAAAACCGTGAAGCAGGCTATTTGCGGTCAAGGTCAGGCAAGTAAAACACAGATGCAGAATATGGTGATTCGGATACTTGGGTTAGCTGAAAACCCTGGCGAAGATGCCGCCGATGCGCTCGGTATTGCGCTCTGTGCTGGCTATAGTAAAGATGGTGTCGGGGCGGACGCCCGGTTTCGTTTGTCATCCCGTTCTCGCGCGGGTACGCGCTGGCGTTTGAAGGAGAGCTAGATTGATTGGTCAAATCAAGGGAATATTGCTTGGCATTGAACACCAGACCGCATTGATCGATGTCAGTGGGGTTGGTTACGAGGTCGAGTGCCCAATCAGTACGCTGTGTGAGTTACCACCAGTCGGTCAAACGGCTACCTTGTCGACACACTTCGTGGTCCGCGAAGATGCTCAACTTCTTTACGGTTTCTTAACCCAAGAGGATCGTGAATCCTTTCGGATTTTGATCAGGATCTCCGGTGTTGGTCCAAAACTCGCGATAGGTATTTTATCGGGACTGTCTGGTGATGATCTCGCCAGAGCAGTCGAGCGTGATGATTTGGCGACGCTTATCCGGCTTCCCGGTATCGGTAAGAAAACTGCCGAACGATTATTGGTTGAATTACGGGGCCGCATGAGCTCAAGCGGCCGTGGTCAAGCAACCAGTGCAAAGTCGCCGGCAGAAGATGCAGTGCTCGGTTTAATTGCACTTGGCTATAAAGAATCGGAGGCGCGCAAGGCTATTGACACGGTATCAACAGACCCAGATGCAACCCCTGAGGTTCTAATACGAGCGAGCCTTAAACAGATGCTGAAAACACCATGAATGAGCGGATTATAGAGGGCGACTCATTGCCGGAGGATGTGCGTATCGAACGCGCCGTGCGGCCCAAAACACTCGCTGAATATGAGGGTCAGCCTAAGGCCCGTGATCAGATGCAACTGTTCGTTGATGCCGCGCGTAACCGATCCGAACCTCTCGACCATACGCTGATTTTTGGGCCGCCGGGCCTCGGTAAGACAACCCTCGCCAATATCGTTGCCCATGAGATGGGTGGCTCTTTGAAATCGACCTCGGGCCCTGTGCTTGAGCGGGCGGGAGATCTGGCAGCGATTCTGACTAATCTGGAGGCAGGGGATGTGATCTTCATTGACGAGATTCATCGTCTGTCTGCGTCGGTCGAAGAAGTGTTGTACCCGGCAATGGAAGACTATCAGCTTGATATCATGATTGGGGAGGGACCGGCGGCCCGATCAATCAAGTTAGATTTACCGCCATTCACGCTGGTGGGGGCAACGACACGCGCGGGTCTTCTGACAAGCCCGCTGCGTGATCGGTTTGGAATTGTTCAACGTCTGGAATTTTACTCAAAGGGAGACTTGGCGAAGATCGTCGAACGTTCTGCCAATCTGATGGGAATCGATTGTGAGAGTGAAGGGACTTTGGAAATCGCAAAACGGTCACGCGGTACACCGAGGATCGCTAACCGTCTCTTGCGTCGTGTTCGCGACTTCGCGGAGGTCAGGGCTGATGGTGTGATCACTGTACAAGTTGCAGATGACGCCTTGAATCTCTTGCACGTAGATGCGCGTGGTTTTGATCAAATGGATCGAAAGCTCCTGTCTGTACTTGCTAATCACTTCAATGGAGGTCCCGTAGGGATTGAGTCACTGGCAACGTCGCTTGGTGAGGAACGCGGTACCCTTGAGGAGGTCATCGAACCATACCTGATCCAGCAGGGCTATTTGCATCGAACGCCCCGGGGAAGGACCCTGACCCCATCCGGTTATCAGGTGGTCGGCCTGTCTGGCGGGGCTGACGACTTGTTCGAGGAGCCTTGATGGGTTTTGAGATTCTTATTCGGGTATACATTGAAGACACAGACGCGGGTGGTATCGTGTTCTACGGAAATTATCTTAGGTTTTTTGAGCGAGCTCGGACTGATTTTTTGCGGAGTGTTGGAATCGAACAGTCGTTATTGATCGGCACTAACATGATTTTTGTCGTACGACATGTGTCAGTAGAATACAAAATACCGGCAAAACTTGATGATGTCCTATCTGTATCTTGCGCTGTAAAAACAATCCGTCCGACGCGGGTAATTTTTGTGCAGTCTGCAGCTCGATCGGCTGACGGGGCAAATCTTGTGAACGCAGAGGTGGAAGTTGTAGCTGTCAGTGTGGATACTCTTAAGCCACGAGCGTTGCCAAAAAAACTACTAAACGCATTACAAATGACTGTTGGGAATACCGATGTCTGAAGAACTTTCTATTTTAAGCCTCGTCTTACAAGCGGGTCCGGTCGTCCAGTTGGTTATGGCTACACTAGTCTTGGCCTCTGTCTTTTCTTGGGTCGCAATTTTTCAGCGGACTCGGGTTTTATCTCGAGCCCAGAAGCACGCACGACTATTCGAGGATACATTCTGGAGTGGTGCAGAACTCGTCGGTCTCTATAAGCAGATTGTTAATTCACCAAACTTAATAGGTCTCGAGGCAGTTTTTAAGGCGGGATTTCAGGAGTTTACGCGTCTTCGTCAGGACGTGAAATCAGACCCGGACGCTGTGATGGAAGGCGTGCACCGTGCAATGCGTGTGGCCCGCGCGAAAGAAGAGGAGCGGCTAGAGGCACATCTTCCGTTCCTCGCGACAGTCGGTTCTATAAGCCCATACATCGGTCTTTTCGGTACGGTGTGGGGCATCATGAACTCATTCCGTGGCCTGGCCACCGTTAAACAGGCCACACTGGCAACAGTTGCGCCAGGCATTTCTGAAGCCTTGGTTGCAACAGCAATCGGGTTGTTCGCTGCAATACCGGCGGTGATCGCTTACAACCGGTTCACCGCAAAAGTTGACAGCCTCGCTATGACTTATGAGAATTTCGCTGATGAATTCGCCGCAATCTTGCATCGTCGTGTGCACCAGCGGGGTGAGTAATGGCGAGGCTGTTACGGCGTAATAGAAAGCGTCTTGTCTCAGAAATCAATGTGGTCCCATATATCGACGTGATGTTGGTTTTGTTGGTGATCTTCATGGTCACTGCGCCAATGTTGACCCCGGGTGTTCCAATCGAACTTCCGGAAGCGTCGACAGAGCCCCTACCAGTCGATACAGACGAGGAGCCACTCGTGATTTCCATGAATGGTCAGGGTGAGTTATTTATTAACGTTGGCGGTGACGGTTCGACTCCTGTGACCCTTGGTGTAATGAAAGATCGTGTCATGAAGGTACTAGCAGCCAAGCCCGGCACATCGGTGCAACTTCGGGGCGACCAAGGATTAGACTATGGAACAGTGATGGAGGTAATGGGAACACTCCAGGGTGTGGGTGTAACCTCCATTGGCTTAGTCGCGGAGACTCCTTGATGGATCGTCGGGGTGAGAGCCTCGTCCGTCCTCTATTGCTGGCTGCTTGTCTGCACATCTTATTGATCTTGACGTTCTTTATTGCTGTATCCCCTGAGGCTAAGACCATTACACCGCCATCAGTTGTTGTTATACAAGCGACCGAGTTGACGTTTGCCCCATCTGCGGCCGCAGAGGCCCGTGTGAGGAAACAAAAAGCTGAAGAAGAAGAAAAAAAGAGGCACGAAGCGGAACAAAAGAGACGTCAACAGGAAGCGAAGAGGAAAGCAGAGGCCGAGCGCGAGGAGCAGCTAGAGAAAGCCAAACTAGAAGCGAAAAAGAAAGCAGAAGTGGAAGCGAAAAAGAAAGCAGAAGTGGAAGCGAAAAACAAAGCCGAGGCGAAGCTTCAGGCTGAATTGAAGAGAGCTAGAGAGGCGAAGCAGGCGGCCGCCAAAGCAGAGGCTGAGGCAAAACGTAAAGCGAATGAGGCGGCCAGGGCTAAAGTGCTCGAGGAGAAAGCAAAAGCGACAGACGATGAAAGAAAGGCAGTACTTAAGAAAGAACGTGAGAACGAAGAGAAGGCATTAGAGGAGGCCTTCAAACAAGCGGAAGTCGAGGCACGAGCGCTCGAGGAACTGAAAAAGAAAGAGGAGGCTGAGCTCGCTGTATTGAATGCGTTGGCCGCTGAACGAGCTGCAGCCAATGTATTGGATGCGATGACTACTAGAATTACGCGGGCGTGGCGTCGGCCCGTTGCATTTGCGGGTGGCCTCGAGGTCTATCTGAGAATGGCGTTGGCGTCTAATGGAGAACTGGTGGATGTTCGTGTCGTTAAGTCGAGCGGTGATGTATTGTTTGATCGTTCGGCCTTGACTGCGGTACAAAGGGCCGCACCTTTTAATGAAGTCGAGCAGTTTGATGCCGCAACATTCGAAGAAAAATTCAGATCGCTGACAGTGAAGTTCAGACCGGAGGATTGATGCGATTATTTATCGGGGTAGCAATGACTATCATGATGGCAATGCCGGCGCGCGCAGAACTTGTGATTGAGATTACAAGAGGCATTGAAAATCCAATAAAAATAGCGGTGGTCCCGTTTCGAGTGAAAAGTACGGGCGCGTTTGATGTTGATCTTGCCCGATTGATTGAAGCGAATTTAGAGCGTAGCGGACAATTTCGAAGGGTCGATCGTGACACCATGCTATCACTGCCTGGTCCCGACGATCAGATTTTCTACCGGGATTGGCGAGCGATCGATTCAGAATACACCGTTGTAGGGTCCGTTGAGCAAGATGACCAAGGCCTGCTAGTGCGATATGGACTACATAATGTTTACGGCGAGAAGTTAGTGTTCCCAATTGAGCGGCTTAGTGAATCTTCAGATTCTCTGAGAGACATAGGTCATTATATCTCTGATCGGATCTACGAGTCTCTGACGGGGATCAAGGGCATCTTCTCTACTCGTCTTTTGTACGTATCGGCCGAACGTCGGTCGGAAAAGGATCAGACATTCAAGTTAATCTTGTCGGATGCTGATGGAGGTCGGCCACAGGTGATATTCCAGTCATCAGAGCCAATTTTATCGCCAGCATGGTCGCCAGATGGATCTCGCGTGGCTTACATGAGTTTTAAAGGAAAGCGCGCGGGTATCTATGTGCAGACATTGGCGTCTGGAGAGGTGCAGAAAGTATCTGACTTCCCGGGATTGAATAGCGCTCCATCCTTCAGCCCGGACGGACGAAAACTGGTTATGACATTGTCTCGTGACGGTAACCCCGAAGTCTATGTTGCCAATTTGCGAACCGGTGAACTAGAACGGATGACCAAACATTTTTCGATTGATACCGAGGCATCTTGGTCGCCAGACGGTCGTTCAATCCTCTTCACCTCAAGTCGAGGAGGTAAGCCTCAGTTGTATATGATGAATCTGGCTGACAAAACAGTGAAACGTGTTACGTTTGATGGTGATTATAATTCGAACGGTGCCTTTACTCCTGACGGTGACAGCATAGTGTTCGTTCACCGGACCAATGAGCGTTTTCATATCGCTCGGATGAACCTAAAAACTCGAGAAATTCGGATCCTAACTGAAACTGATTTAGATGAATCACCAAGTGTCGCTCCGAACGGAACTATGCTAATTTATGCAACATCAGATGAAGAAAAAGGGCTTTTAGGCCTTGTTTCAATGGACGGGAGGGTGCGAGTTCGGTTACCTTCCGTCAGTGAGAGCGTTAGGGAACCCGCATGGAGCCCGTTCTTTAACTAAAAAAATATAACAGTATAGTTTTCATCGAAGTCGAACAGGGGTGAAGGAATGAGTATTTTGAAGCAGGCGAAGGCTGTAGGGATTGCGGTGGTTCTGGTGGTGCTTGCAGGTTGTGCTGGTCAAGTGAATGAGTCGGCTCAGGGGCCGTCCAAGGTTGAATCTGACGCAGAGCGCGCGGCTCGCGAGGCACGCCAAGCTGAGTTCTTGGCAAAGCAGGAAGCGGCTAACGCCAAGCAGGAGGCAGTTAATGTTGCAGCGAAGACCGCTGAGGACCTTCGTGACGGTGCGATGGCGGCGGATACGCTGTTTTTCTTTGAATTTGATCGATCTGATTTGAAGCAGGATGCGCTAGATGATTTGGATTCGCACGCGAAATATTTAGCGGCCGATCGCTCAGCGAAAGTCCGCCTCGAAGGGCACGCTGATGAGCGTGGTACTCGCGCCTACAATCTGGCTCTTGGCGAACGCCGGGCAAATTCAGTGGCTCGATATCTCGTGATCCAAGGCGTGAATCGCTCTCAGATCGAATCCATGAGTTATGGCGAAGAGCGGCCATTGTCGCTGTCACGCGATGATAATGGCTGGTCACGTAACCGTCGTGTCGAGCTGGTCTATCAGTAATCGATGAGGCTTATTTTGACTGCTGGCGCCGCCGTCGCAATGACCGCGGCGTCTTTGGTTACAAATGCCCAAGAGCCATACGGCTCCGAGTTTTTGCGGCAGTCCCAGACTGAACTGCTGCTGCAAATTGATCAGATTCGCCAAGAAACCCAAGCCCTTAGGGGGTTGATGGAAGAGCTTTCCTATCAGTTGAGTCAAATGTCTGCGGATCAAAAGACTCGGTACCTGGATTTGGATCAACGGCTGGGTGAACTAGTTCGTATTCAGAGAGATGCGGTCGCAGTTAAGCCAACGCAAACTAGTCCTTCTGCTGGACGCGGCGGATTTCAACCTTCTCTAGTAGCTCAGGTTCCCGTGCCCGAAATATCAGACCAAGACGCCTATAATGCAGCGTTCGAGATGATTCGGGAGCGTAAATTCGATGAAGCCCTGTTGGCTATGGAGTCGTTCGTCCAGGTCTATCCTAATAGTGAGCTGATCTTGGATGCTCGTTTTTGGCGTGGGCAGGTTTTTGATGTATTAGGTCGTGATCAGGAAGCGATTGAGACATTTAAAAATCTAACATTGGCTGCACCTGACTATCGACGGATCCTTCAGGTCAAGGTGAAGTTAGGCAAGTTGTTGATCAAAAATCAAGACGTTATCAATGGCCGTAAGATCCTCCAAGAGGTGATTACAAAATCGCCGGAGAGTGTTGAGGCGGGGCTAGCTTCTCGCGAGCTCGAGAAGATTAACTGAGCTGATTATGGATGAGCCTCTGAGCCTCCGTATTTCGGAAGTGTTCACGAGCCTTCAGGGTGAGGCTCTCACATCCGGCTCGCCGACTACATTTATCCGGCTGACTGGGTGCCCATTGCGTTGTGTGTATTGCGATAGCGCCTACGCATTTAAGGGCGGAGAGCAGCGATCAATACCTGATCTTGTCAGTTTGTCGGAGGCTTCTCGCACGAATTTAGTTTGTGTTACCGGCGGTGAACCGCTTGCTCAGCCAAACTGCTTGAGTCTTTTAACATCTCTGTGTGATGCGGGCTTTGAGGTATCTTTGGAAACCTCGGGGGCCATCGACATATCAGCCGTAGATCCTAGAGTCTCAATTGTTCTTGACCTAAAGACACCAGGCTCCAGAGAATCATCTAAGAATTTACTGTCTAACCTCCAATTGATAAAAGAGAAGGATCAGGTCAAGGTGGTCGTGATCGACGAGGACGATTTCCGCTGGTTCGAATTATTGTGCGATACACACCCATCAATTTTTCAGGCGGGCGCAGTCTGGATTTCGCCGTCATATGATGAAATCGATCTACAGATATTGGCTGATCTTATTATAGGGTCACGTCATCCTTTCAGAATGCAACTGCAACTACACAAGCAGATCTGGGGACAGGAGCAGGGTCGGTGAGTGATTCGCCGAGGGCGGTTATTCTCCTGTCTGGAGGGCTCGATTCGGCAACCGTTCTTGCGATTGCAAAATCACGTGGCTTTGATTGCCATACGATCGGCTTTGACTATGGCCAGAAACACAATTCTGAACTCAAGGCAGCGTATCGCGTGACAGAGGCGCTTGGAGATCATGCTCATAAGGTGATTCGGCTTGATTTGGGATCAATTGGTGGCTCTGCGTTGACAAGCGATGAGATTTCTGTGCCAGTGGGAGGGGTAGCCGAGAGTGGCATTCCTGTGACTTATGTTCCTGCGCGTAACACAGTGTTTCTGTCCATCGCGCTCGGCTACGGGGAGGTTATCGGTGCTACACACCTATTTATTGGCGCAAATGCTGTGGATTATTCGGGTTATCCAGATTGTCGACCTACTTTTATTGAGCATTTTGAGCGCCTCGCAAATGTCGCAACCGCAGCTGTTGACGGAGGCCCAAGATGGGTCGTCGAGGCGCCGTTGATGTCGATGTCGAAAGCAGACATTATTAAAGTTGGAAATGCCCTGGGCGTCGACTACGCCCCGACTGTGTCTTGCTATCGAGCTGATTCTTCTGGTTCGGCCTGTGGCCAGTGCGACGCGTGTCGGTTGCGTCGAAAAGGTTTTTTGGATGCGGGCATTCTTGATCCGACGCGGTATCAGCCAGGGATTTCTCCGAAAATCTAAAAAATCCCAGTGAAGTCACTTGCCAAATTTGTCTTGGCCGGTATCATACCGGCGCTGTTAGATAATCTCTGACGCGGCTGCGGGTCGTTAGCTCAGCTGGTAGAGCAGTTGGCTTTTAACCAATTGGTCGCAGGTTCGAATCCTGCACGACCCACCA
>MDTC01044820.1_pt1 | contig 32475 bp, 23 predicted proteins | sample 811181 | NCBI WGS metagenome assembly MDTC01 (sample SAMN05326644, study PRJNA326480) | marine metagenome | isolation source: seawater | place: Pacific Ocean: North | collected 2011
AGGGTCTCGAGGCCGAGCGCGTCGGCCAGGCGCCGGGCGGGGTCGATGGTCAGCACGCAGGCGCGCTCACCCGCCATGGCGCAGGCGACCCCGAGGGCGGCTGCGGTGGTGGTCTTGCCGACGCCGCCGGTGCCACAGCAGAGCACCACCCGGGTCATGCGGCACCCCACGCGTCCAGGCCCTCGAGCAGCTGCTCGGCCAGATCCGGCAGGTCCTTCGCCGACAACTCGTGAGGCTCGATCCGGCGCTGGTGGAGCACGGGGCACGGGCGGCCCAGGATGCGGGGCAGCTCCTCGTCGAGCTTGGCGAGCGCGTCGTTCTGGCGGGCCTGCAGGGCGAGCAGCTCTTCGCCGGCCTGGCGCAGGGCGGTGGCTCCGGCGCTGTCGAGGGCGGCGGCGACCTCGTCCCAGGGCGGCGCGTCGGGGGTCGACAGGTCGCGCACCTGGTTGACGACCGTGGCGACCACCTGCTCGCGGCGGTCATCGAGGCCCTGGAGCAGCTCCATCGACTCGTTCACCGGGAGCTCGTCGGGGAGCGTGACCAGCACGAGGCCCGTGCGCTTGGGGTCGTGGAGCAGCTCCTCGATGGCGACCGACTCCTCGGCGACGAGGCCACGCCCGACCATCTCGCCCATCGAGCCCGCCGCCTGGAGCAGGGTGAGGCCGTGCCCGGTGGCCGGCGCATCGATGATGATCAGGTCGTACTGGGGGTCTTCGGGGGCCGGGTCCGTCGCCAGCGCGTTGATCTTGCCCAGCTGGAAGACGTCGTGCAGGCCGGGCACGGCGTCGACGAAGGCGCGGAAGACGCGGTTGTGGAAGAGCACCCTCACGAGGGCCCCCACCCGCAGCTTCTGCTTGCCGAAGTCGTCCAGGCACTCGAGCGGGGTCAGCGACTGGGTCTTCACCCCCGGCGCGATGGGGCGGGGGGCGTAGGAGCGCTCGCCGAGGCTGAAGCGTCGGGCGACCTGATCGTTGGCGTACAGCTCGAGCACGCCGACCCGCTGACCACGCTGGGCAGCAGCGATGGCGAGGGAGATGGCCACGGTGGTCCGTCCCACGCCGCCCTTGCCCACCACGAACAGCAGGCGTCTGGCAAACACCGTCAAGTCGGCTCCTCGGAGGCGGCGTCGTATCGCGCGCCGCCGAGCGCACCACCCGGGGGCTCCGGTGGGTCGGCGATCTCCTCCGCAGCACCTGGCTCGAGCGCCCGGTGCACCGCCCGGTAGGCCCGCGCCGAGAACAGCAGGTCCAGGTGGCCGGCGCCGGAGAGCCGCACGCTGGTGGCCCCGTCAGCGACGGCACTCTCGAGGGGGAGCACCATGGGATCGAGCGAGCCCCAGATGCACACCAGCCGCTCGGGATCGGTCGGCGCGAGATCGTCCAGGAGCGAGGATCCAGGCTGGGTCTCGCGCACCAGCGCGCTACGGCCGAACACGGCCATGCGGGTGCCCTTCCACGGGGTGCCCAGGGTGACCAGCCGGCCGACGCGGACCGGAGCGCCGATGTGGCGCAGGTACCAGCCGGCGATCAGCCCGCCGACCCCGTGGGCGACGATGTGGATGGTGTCGGCGCCGGAGATCTGGTGGAGCGCGCGGACCCGGTGGGCGAGCTCCTCGGCGCGCTGCTGGAGGGTGCCGCGGCCGGTGCGGGTCGCGTAGACGTAGCTGTGACCACGGCGACGCAAGAACATGGCGAGCCCGGCGAGGGCGTGGCGACCGTGGTGCACGTCGCTGACGATGAGCACCGGCGTGCCGTCGCCCTGGCCGCGCACCGGTCGACCATGACCCCAGCCCAGCGGTGCGGTCGCCCAGAGCACGGCCTTGGCGAGCGACTCGCGGGCCAGCGTACCGAGCTCCTTGCGTCCTGGGCGCGCCGGCTCGCCGCGCTCGGCCAGCAGCGGGACGAACGCGGCGGCGGTGACTCCGCCAGCCACGAGCAGGAGTGCGGCGGGCACGAGCAGGAGCTGTCGCAGAACGTCCAGCAGGTTCGACCTCCGATGCCGATGGGGTCTTGCTCCCCACCGCGGTGGTCCCTATATCGAGCGCCCATGGAGGACCCCATGCCGATCTACGAGTACGGCTGCCCCACCTGTGGTCACCAGTTCGAGAAGCTCCAGAAGGTGGGCGCCGACGCCCCGCCCTGCCCCGAGTGCGGGGCGGAGGACGTGCGCAAGAAGGTGTCCGCCAGCGCCTTCGTGCTCAAGGGATCGGGCTGGTACAAGGACCACTATGGCCTGAAGTCGTCCGGTCCTTCCGGCACCTCGGGTGGCTCCGATGGGGGCTCGAGCAGCTCCGAGGGCGGGTCCAGCAGCAGCTCCAGCGAGTCCTCGTCGTCCTCCAGCGCCTCCTCGGACTCCTGAGATGCCCGCCATCGAGCTCGACGGTCGCGCGCTGTCCAAGCGCATGAACAAGGACCTGAAGCGCCGGGCGGCCCGCCTGCCTCGCCGCCCGGGCCTCGCCGTCGTGCTCGTGGGTGCGGATCCGGCGAGTCAGGTCTACGTCAACCGGAAGGGCGTCGTGGCCGGTCGGATCGGGTTCGTCCACGAGCAGATCGACCTGCCCGCCGACACCACCCAGCGGATCCTGCACGATGTGGTCGACGCGCTGGCCGAGGACCCCGCCGTGGACGGCATCCTCGTCCAGATGCCGCTGCCCCGCGGGCTCGACGCGAACGCCGTCATGGACCGGATCCCGGTGGGCAAGGACGTGGATGGCTTCACGCCGCCCAACACCGGCCTGCTCTCCCAGGGCCGCGCCAACCTGGTCGCCTGCACCCCGCTGGGCGTCATGAAGCTCCTCGCCGACGCGGACGTGCCCCTGTCCGGCAAGGAGGCGGTGGTCATCGGCCGCTCCAACATCGTTGGTCGACCGATGGCCATGCTGCTCGAGCAGGCCAACTGCACCGTCACCGTCTGCCACAGCCGCACCGGGGACCTCGAGGCTCACGTGCGCGCCGCCGACGTCGTGGTCGCCGCGGTGGGCGTCGCCGAGCTGGTCCGTGGGAGCTGGGTCAAGCCCGGTGCCGCGGTGGTCGATGTGGGCATGAACCGCCTCGACGATGGTCGCCTGGTCGGTGACGTCGCCTACGAAGAGGTCGTCGAGGTCGCCGGCTGGTTGACCCCGGTGCCGGGCGGCGTCGGGCCCATGACCATCGCCATGCTCATGGAGAACACCTACCGCGCCTCGTGCGCGGCCCAGGATGTAACGCCACTCTCGGCGTTCGAGGGCGTGTAGCACGGCATCCGGCCTACACTGGGGCGATGGCTCCCGTGACCGCCGGACAGCGCGTTGACGATCGCTACCTGCTCGAGACGTTGCTCGAGAACAGGCACGGCGTGCAGGTGTGGCGTGCGACCCAGCACCCGCTGCGCCGCCAGGTGGTGGTCAAGCTGGTCCCGCAAGGCGATGACGCGGCGCTGGAGCGACGCTTCCAGCGGGAGGCCGAGGCGCTGGGGCGGCTGAACCACCCCGCGTGCGTCGACGTCTACGACCACGGCGTCTGGCAGGGCTGGCTCTTCCTGGTCACGGCGTGGATCGACGGCGAGCTGCTCGCCGACCGGGTCGGCACCCGCTGGAGCCCGTCCGACGCGCTGACCCTGGTGACGGACATCGCGTCCGGGCTCGCCTACGCCCACGTCCGCGAGGTGTACCACCGGGACCTGAGCCCGAGCCGGATCATCATCGACCACGTCGACGGGCGCGACTTCGCTCGTATGGTCGACTTCGGCAGCGCCCGGTTCGCCGACTCCACCCTCGACACGACCGCCGGCGGCGCGCCCTACGGCACCCCCGGCTACATGGCTCCCGAGCGCATCGAGGGGGAGCGCGGCGATGCCCGCGGTGACGTGTACGCGATGGGTGTGATCTTCTTCGAGCTGCTCACCGGCCAGCACCCCTTCCGCCGCGACCGCGCCATCGAGACCCTGGCTGCCCAGGCGTCGGGGGAGGTGCCCGACCCCGCGAGCCTGCAGCCGCCCGTGCAGGTCCCTCGGGCGATCAGCTGGACCATCGATCGCTGTACCCGCCGCAACCCCGCCGAGCGCCTCCAGGACGGCGAAGCCCTGCTGGCCGCGCTGCTCGCCTGCCGAGTCGCGCTCTCCGACCGCCGCTTGTGGAAGCTGACGCCAGCGATGGAGGACGGCGAGCTGCGCCTGCCCGCGCAGCTCGCCGAGCCGGTGACCCACAGTCGCAGCCTGGTACGCCCATCCGAGCGCGGCGGGTTCCCCTGGATGGCCGTGCTGGCCGCCACCGCCGTGCTGATGGTCGGGATCGTCACGGTCAGCGTGATCCTGGTGGTCCTGATCCTCCTCTGAGCGGTTCGTCAGGACTGCGTAGGAGGGGCGCATCGCGCTTGACGGTGCTGCCGTGAGGCGGCAATGGACAGCCCTGCCCGAGGTCTGCATGTCCCTGCGCCGCACCCCCCTCTACGACGCGCACGTCGCCCTCGGCGCGCGCATGGTGCCCTTCGCCGGCTTCGAGATGCCGGTGCAGTACGCCGGCCTGTCGTCCGAGCACGAGACGGTGCGCACCAAGGTGGGCCTGTTCGACGTCAGCCACATGGGCGAGGTGTTCGTGCGCGGGCCCAAGGCGCTGGACGCCGTGCAGCACCTGATCACGAACGATGCGTCCCGACTCGCCGACGGCGAGGCGCTCTACACCGTCATGTGCAACGAGCAGGGCGGCGTGGTCGATGATCTCGTCGTCTACCGCCTCGGCGAGCAGGAGTACCTGATCTGCGTCAACGCCGCGAACCGGGCGAAGGACTTCGCCTTCATGGTCGCGCACAACCCCCACGGGGCCGAGCTGGTGGACGAGGGAGACGCCTGGTGCCAGCTCGCGGTCCAGGGTCCCAGCGCCATCGACGTCATCGCCGAGCTCACCGAGCTGCCCGCCGCCGACATCGCCAACTACACCGGCATGCGCGGCACCGTCGCCGGGATCGAGGGCTGTCTGCTCGCTCGCACCGGCTACACCGGCGAGGACGGCTTCGAGGTCTTCGCCCCCACCGACGCCGCGGTGACCCTGTGGGAGGCGATCCTCGCGGCCGGTGAGGCGTACGGCATCGTGCCCGTCGGCCTCGGCGCTCGGGACACGCTGCGCCTCGAGGCGCGCATGCCCCTGTACGGCCACGAGCTGACCGACGAGACGAGCCCCTGGCAGGCAGGCCTCGCCCGCATCGTCAAGCCCGACAAGGGCGACTTCGTGGGCAAGGAGGCCCTGCTGGCGCGCAAGGGCAACGAGGCCACGCGGCTCGTCGCGCTCGTCATGACCGGCAAGCGGATCGCCCGCGAGGAGATGCCGGTGCAGCACGATGGGCAGGTCGTTGGCCACGTCACCAGCGGCACCCGCTCGCCGACCTTGGGTCAGGGCATCGCCATGGCGTACGTTCGCCGTGACCTGCACCGGCCCGGAACGGAGCTCGTCGTCGACGTCCGCGGTCGACCCGCGGAGTGCGTCGTACACAAGGGCGCCTTCTACCGCAGGAATTCTTGATTCACGCCCCGTCGGGCAGACCCTCTCGGAGGTCACCATGAACGTCCCCGCCGATCTGAAGTACACGAACCACGACGAGTGGATCCGGGTGGAGGGTGACACCGTCACGCTCGGCATCTCCGACTTCGCCCAGAACGAGCTGGGCGAGCTGGTGCACGTGGAGCTCCCCGAGGTCGGGGCCGAGTTCGACGCCGGCGCCGCAATCTGCGAGGTCGAGTCGGTCAAGGCCGTCGCCGAGGTCTACACCCCGGTCGCCGGCACGGTCACCGCGGTCAACGAGGGCCTCGACGGCTCCGAGGACACGATCAACGAGGATCCCTACGGCGCTGGCTGGCTGGTCAAGCTGTCCGTGAGCGATCTGTCCCCGGTCGACGGCCTGATGGACGCCGACGCCTACCAGAACAAGATCGACGGCTGAGGCTGTCGAGCCCCTGCCGGGCGTGCACCCACGATCGGTCTCGCCCGGCACCCCGTGGCCGCAGCCTCGGCCACCCCCAATCCCGCGCGCTTCGAGCGAGGTGACTGTGTCTGCCTTGACCCGTGACGTCTTCGTCGATCGCCACCTGGGACCCCGCGAGGACGAGATCCTCGCCATGCTGAAGGTCCTCGGGGTCGACAGCCTCGCTGCACTGGTCGACCACGCCGTCCCCGACGCCATCCGGCTCGAGGGCGACCTGGACCTGCCGCCGGCGCTCACCGAGCCCGAGGCCCTGGCCCGTCTGCAGAACTACGCCGCCGAGAACGAGATCTGGCGTTCGTACCTTGGTTATGGCTACCATGACACCATCACCCCCCCGGTGATCCTGCGCAACGTGCTCGAGAACCCGAGCTGGTACACGGCCTACACGCCCTACCAGGCCGAGATCTCCCAGGGTCGCCTCGAGGCCCTGCTGGTCTTCCAGACCGTGGTGCAGGACCTGACCGGCATGGAGATCGCGGGCGCGTCCCTGCTGGACGAGGCGACCGCGGCGGCCGAGGCCATGGCCATGTGCCACCGCCTCGGAAAGGGCAAGGTCGACGCCTTCTTTGCGGACTCCCGCAACCACCCCCACACCCTCGCGGTCCTGCGCACCCGCGCCGAGCCCATGGGCATCGAGATCATCGAGGGGGACGCCGAGACGTACGACTTCGGTGCGAACCCGGTCTGCGGCGCCCTGCTGCCGTACCCGTGCACCGACGGCAGCGTCGTCGACTGGCGGCCCGCGATCAGCGCCCTGCACGACGCCAGCGCCTTCGCCGTCGTCGCCAGCGACCTGCTCGCCCTCACCTTGCTCGAAGCGCCGGGCCAGCTGGGGGCGGACATGGTCATCGGCAACTCCCAGCGCTTCGGCGTCCCGCTCGGCTACGGCGGCCCCCACGCGGGCTTCCTCGCCACCCGCGAGCGCTTCAAGCGCACCATGCCCGGCCGCATCATCGGCGTGTCCCGGGACGCGGACGACAACCCGGCCCTGCGCATGGCCCTGCAGACCCGGGAGCAGCACATCCGCCGCGACCGGGCCACGTCCAACATCTGCACCGCCCAGGTGCTGCTCGCGGTGTGCGCCGGCCTCTACGCCGTCTGGCACGGTCCCGAGGGGCTGACGGCCATCGCCCGTCGGGTCCACCGCCTGGCCTGCCGCCTCGCCGACGGTCTCGAGGCATCCGGCTACGACGTCACCACCGCGCTCTTCGACACCGTGCGCGTCTCCTGCGGCGGGCGGCGCCAGGCCCTGCTGGATGCTGCCGCAAAGCACAGGATCAACCTGCGTGCCTACGGTGAGTCCGACATCGTCGTCGCGCTCGACGAGCGCACCAGCCTGGCCGACATCTCCGAGCTGCTGAAGATCTTCGGCGGCAAGGACGGAGACATCGATCTCGTCACGTCCCGCATGCCGGCGTCGCTCGCCCGCACGACCCACTTCCTCGGCGATCCGGTCTTCCACGCCCACCGCAGCGAGACCGAGATGCTGCGCTACCTGCACCGGCTCGCCTCGCGCGACCTGGCGCTGGACACGGCGATGATTCCGCTGGGCTCGTGCACGATGAAGCTCAACGCCACCACCGAGATGATCCCGGTGACCTGGGAGGGCTTCGGTCGCATCCATCCCTTCGTGCCCAAGGAGCAGGCGAGGGGATACCGCCGCCTCTTCGACGACCTCGAGGCCTGGCTCGCCGAGATCACGGGCTTCCACGCGGTCTCCCTGCAGCCGAACGCGGGCTCCCAGGGCGAGTATGCGGGCCTGCTGACCATCCGCGCCTACCACCACAGCCAGGGCGATCACGAACGCAACGTCTGCCTTATTCCCACCTCCGCCCACGGCACCAACCCGGCGTCGGCGGTGATGTGTGGGATGAAGGTGGTGCCGGTCCAGACCGATGACCTCGGCAACATCGACGTGGACGATCTCGCAGCCAAGGCGGAGCAGCACCGGGAGAACCTGGCCGCCCTGATGGTCACCTACCCGTCGACCCACGGTGTGTTCGAGGTCCGGATCAAGGAGATCTGCGGGCTCGTGCACGACAACGGCGGCCTCGTGTACATGGACGGCGCCAACATGAACGCCATGGTCGGACTCGCCCGACCCGGCGACATCGGCGCCGACGTCTGCCACCTCAACCTGCACAAGACGTTCACCATCCCTCACGGTGGCGGCGGACCGGGCATGGGTCCGATCGGCGTGGTCGAGAAGCTGGCTCCCTTCCTGCCTTCCCACCCGATTGTCTCGGTGGACGGCACCAGCGAGCAGGCGCTCGGCCCGGTGTCGGCGGCCCCGTGGGGCAGCCCCAGCATCCTGCCGATCTCCTGGGCCTACATCGCGATGATGGGCCCGGACGGCCTGCGCAAGGCCAGCCAGGTGGCGATCCTCTCCGCCAACTACGTCGCCCGCCGGCTCAAGGGCGCCTTCGACGTGCTCTACGCCAACGCCGACGGCTTCGTGGCCCATGAGTGCATCCTCGACACCCGCCCCTACAAGCAGTCCGCCGGCGTCACCGTCGACGACCTCGCCAAGCGCCTCATGGACTACGGCTTCCACGCCCCGACCATGTCCTGGCCGGTCATCGGCACGCTCATGGTCGAGCCGACCGAGTCGGAGAGCAAGTTCGAGCTGGACCGGTTCATCGACGCGATGATCGCAATCCGTGACGAGATCGCCGAGATCGAGCGCGGCGAGGTCCGCCACGAGGACAGCGTGCTCGCCCATGCGCCCTTCACCGCCCCCAGCGTGGTGGCCAGCAGCTGGACCCATCCGTTCAGCCGGGAGAAGGCGGCATTCCCGTCGAGGCACCAGCTGGTGCACAAGTACTGGCCCTACGTCCGGCGGATCGACAACGTGTACGGGGACAAGAACCTGATCTGCACCTGCGATGCGTGGCCTACCGGCTGACTGCGCTCGCTGCGCTCGCTCCGCGAGGCCCAGGCTTGACGGACCAGTGAACACCCGCTCCCGATCCTGCACTGTCACCCCCTCGGAACCGCGCGGGTCCGCAGGGGTCTGAACCCGACGCGGACGTGCGCGTCGGGCGCTGGCGGTGTACAAGATTCTTGTACGTTGTCCCGGAAACCCTGATCCAGATGTCCAGGATCCGTGGACAAGCCGGCCGATTGCTGCGGGCGACGAAAGCCCGAGTTCCGAGAAGCTCTCGGAAGACCCGCGACCTTCCGTGACGTGTCGGCATCGGTTCGGTCGAATGACGACCGTGGCACAGGCCTTGCATGACAAGTGATTGTCAACGGCTTGTTGACCCGAACCGAGGAGACCCCCCCATGGCTGCTGCCGCTGCTGTTCGCAAGGCCCCGACCAAGGCGAAGGTAAAGGTCCGATCCACGCGCAGGGAGCGCAAGGAGGACGACGGTCAGCTCCTCAACAAATACCTGCGAAGCATGGGAACCATCCCGCTCCTGTCCGGCGAGGACGAGGTCGAGGTGGCCCGGCGCATCCAGGACGGCGGTGCGGACTCGGAGATCGCCAAGGCGGCCCTCATCAAGGCCAACCTGCGCCTCGTCGTCTCCATCGCCAAGCAGTACAGCTACCGCGGTCTGCCCCTCGCCGACCTGATCCAGGAAGGCAACCTCGGCCTCATCAAGGCGGTCGAGAAGTTCGACTACACCCGCGGCTTCAAGTTCTCGACCTACGCCAGCTGGTGGATCCGCCAGTCCATCATCCGCGCGATCGAGAGCCAGATCCGCACCATCCGCATTCCCATCTACAAGCTCGAGGTGGTGAACCGGGTGCACCAGACCCAGAAGGGTCTCTCCCAGCAGCTGGGTCGCGAGCCGACCATCGCCGAGGTCGCCGCCAAGCTGGACATGGAGGCGGACGAGGTCGAGGACCTGATGAAGCTGGTCCGCGAGCCGATGAGCCTCGACACCCCGGTCAGCGACGAGTCGGACAGCACCGTCGGCGACTTCATCGAGAACCCCGACGCGGAGAGCCCGGCCACCCAGGTCGAAGAGGAGGCCCTGCGCGACGAGATCGCCGTGGTGCTCGCCACCCTGACGCCGCGCGAGGAGAAGGTGGTGCGCATGCGCTACGGCATCGGCGAGCCCACCCACTACAGCCTGGAGGAGATCGGCTCCCGCTTCGCCCTCACCCGGGAGCGGATCCGCCAGATCGAGATAAAGGCACTGCGCAAGCTTCGTCATGCGAAGCGCAGGAAGACCCTGGAAGACTTCCTGGAGATCTAGAGCCGTCCGTCCGGCTCCTTGCCACTCACCGGTGACCCGAATATGTCACCGGCGTCTATAGCACCGCCGCCGGCCCGGAATCTGCCCCCGGGACCGGCGGTCCTGCTTAGCGGGCCGAGCGTCCGCCCGATGGGACCGGACCCCGCGTGGTCAGCGCGCCTCGCGCCGCAGCTCGATGGCGTAGACGGGCTCGCCCTTCTTGCGGAACTTGGACTGGTAGTTGGTCTCGATGTCGTCGGGCCAGGGCGCCGGTCCGGTGATGACGTCGTCGCTGCGACCGGTGATCTGAAGCGGCAGGCGGGGCAGGGGAGCGCCCTCGCCGTCGGCGTCGAGCAGGCGGGGGATCCGGGCGACGTTGTCCTCGAAGTCGGACTTCACCCGCAGCCAGGCGCCATCGGCGAGCAGGCGGCACGACTCCTCGAGGAACCAGCGCGACAGCAGGCGGTTCTTCTCGTGGCGCACCTTGGGCCAGGGGTCGGGGTGGTTGACGTACAGGCCGGCCAGGCTGCCGTCCTCGAACAGATCATCGAGGTACCAGGCGTCGTATCGGGTGATCAGCGCATTGCTGACCCCGGCCGCCTCGATCTTCTTGGCGCACAGGACGGTGCGTTTGTAGCGGATCTCGATGCCGAGCACGTTCCAGTCGGGGTTGCGCCGAGCGAGCTCCGCCAGGAAGAAGCCGTTGCCGCTCCCGATCTCGACATGCAGCGGGGCCTCGCGGCCGAACGCCTCGTGCCAGCGCCCCCGGTACGGCCACGCTTCGCTGGCGGGCAGCAAGGGGTGACCATGCTCGCGGTGGGCGACCAGGAACGGGTTGATGTCCGGGCGGGTGAAGTCCTCGGGCAGTCGATCGGTGAACCGCGGCCGGCTCTCACCCTCGGGGCGGGGCATCCGGCGACGGGTCGTTGGGCTTCCAGGCGCTCCCATCCTCGTAGATCTCCTTCTTCCAGATGGCGACCCGGGCCTTGAGGGCCTCGAGCGCGTAGCGGCTGGCCGCGTAGCACGCCGGACGGTGCGGTGTCGCGGTCGCGATGACGACCGTGGGCTCGGTGACGGGCACGGTGCCCAGGCGATGCACGATGGCGGTGCGGCAGCCAGGCCACCGCTCGGCGCACTCGCGTCCGATGGCCTGCAGCTCGGCGACCGCGACCTCTTCGTACGCCTCGTAGGCGAGGTGGGTGACGGTGCGCTCGCCGAAGTTGTCGCGGGCGGTGCCGAGGAAGAGCAGGACCGCGCCACACGAGGGGTGCAGGACCGCGCGCTCGACCGCGGCGACGTCGATGGCGTCAGGGGTCAGGGCGAACATCAGCCGCCTCCGAACGGAGGAAGGAAGGCGATCTCGTCGCCCTCGGTGACGGCGGTGTCCGGGTCGACCTGGGACCGGTTGCGCAGGCACGCGACGGGCAGGGGACCGTGCTCGACGGGGTCGAAGAGGGTGCCGTAGACCGCGCGCAGGGTGGTGCCGGGCTCGACCTGCAGGGTCTCGCGCTCGGCGCCGCGACGCTCGCGCAGGGCCGCGAAGTGACGGAGGTGGATGGTCAGCATGCGCGCAGCCTAACGCCGTCGGAGCACGCGTTGCCGTCGCCTCGGCTACCGCAGCCGTCGCCGTGCGGATGTGCTCGGAGTCTACTCCCGGCGACGCCGCCGGATCAGACCGAGCAGCGCGATGACCAGCCCGAAGCCGACCGCGCCCGAGGGTGCGGTGTCGCAGCGGAAGCCGCCGCCGCGGAGCTGGGGATCGCCGTCGCACTGGTTGCCGATGGTGTCGCCGTCGTCGTCTTCCTGACCCGGGTTCTGGTCGTCGGGGCAGTTGTCGCACAGGTCGCCGACGCCGTCCCCGTCGCGGTCCGCCTGATCCTCGTTGGCGATCAGCGGGCAGTTGTCGCAGGCGTCGCCCTTGAAGTCCCCGTCGCTGTCGGGCTGCACGACGCTGCCGCTCTCGAGGCCGTTCGGGATGTCCGGACAGTTGTCGCACACGTCGCCGACGTCGTCCCCGTCGCGGTCTTCCTGCTCGGCGTTCGCGATCTGGGAGCAGTTGTCGCAGATGTCGCCCAGACCGTCCTGATCGCTGTCGATCTGGAACTGGTTGAAGTGGTTGGGACAGTTGTCGCAGACGTTGCCGATCAGGTCGTCGTCGTTGTCGGCCTGGTCCGCGTTGGGGATGTCCTCGCAGTTGTCGCAGGCGTCGCCGACATCGTCCTCGTCCACGTCCTCCTGCAGGTCGTTGGGGACGCTGGGGCAGTTGTCGCAGGCGTCACCGAGGGCGTCGCCGTCGAAGTTGCGCTGGTCGGGGTTGGGGAAGGGGCAGTTGTCGCACGCGTCGCCCGCACCGTCCCCGTCGGCGTCCTCCTGCTCCGGGTTGTCGTGCAGGGGGCAGTTGTCGCAGGCGTCACCCAGCACATCGGTGTCGCTGTTGGTCTGTGCGGGGTTCTCGACCTCGACGCAGTTGTCGCAGATGTCCCCGACGTTGTCGCAGTCGAGGTCCTCCTGGTCGGGGTTGAAGTCGTCCGGACAGTTGTCGCACTGGAAGTTCTCGACCCGGTCCGGGGGCTCGCCGTCGGGACCGATGGTGAGCGTACCGTAGGAGAACCCGTCCTCGTCCGTGTCGTACGGGGTCATGTTGTACCGGCACCCGAACGACGTGTAGTCATAGTACCAGTCTGCATTGGTGCCTTCGATGCACATGGGATCGTCCATGTCCACGTCGGCTTCATCGGTCCAGTCGATGAAGTTGCAGTTCAGATCCTGCTCGAGCTCGTTGTCGCATCCCTTGTCCTGGGCCAGGGCAGGGGACGCCGCCGCGAGCGCGAACAGGACGGCGAGAGGAGCGAGCGAGTACGTGGTGGCGCGCATCGACGGGCCTCCGAGTCGAGTGCGGGGTTCACTGTGCATCACTGACCTCCCGGCGGCCAGTCCGGACGGCTTTCGCCACCGAACGGATCGTTCGGATCGGGTCCATCCTGCGGGGTCGTCTTCGCCGGATCCTCAGCGGGAGTGCCGGTGTCCTCGGCGGGCTCGGTGGATCCGTCCGTGGGCGCCTCGGCGGGCTGCTCGGCGGGCTCGGACGGCTCGGGCGCGACCGGCTCGGGCTGCTGTGGCGTCTCGTCCGTGGGCGGGGGCGCGCTGCCCTCGTCCTCGCCGTCGTCCTCCAGCAGATCCTTGCGCTTCGCCTTGGGCTCGGGGAGCGGTGGCGGCAGGTCGACGGCCTTGTCCTCGCCGTTCCAGGGCAGGCGGATGTCGGGCTTGAGCACCGGCGGACGGCGAGAGGGGCGGGTCTCGTTCGGGTCGTACTGCTTGATGATCTCGAACTCGACGCGACGGTTCTTCTCGAGGCTGGCCTCGTCGCTGCCCATCGCCACCGGCACGACCTCGCCCATGCCCCGGTAGCTCATGCGCTCCGGGTGCACGCCGAGGACGATGAGCTGCTCGAAGATCGCCTTCGCCCTGCGGATCGAGAGATCGTAGTTGTAGGCGAAGCTGCCCTCCTCGGACGCGTGCCCCTCGATGAGCAGGTGGCCGATCCGCGCGTCGCCGTTCACCAGGCCGGCGACCTGGCGCAGGGTCGGGATGGACTCCGGCAGGATGCGCGCGGTGGCGAACTCGAACTGGATCGGGTCGCGGATCTCGATGACGTTGTCGACCTGACGGGCCAGCTCGCCCTGGCGCCAGCCGTCGGGCGGGGTCTGGACCACCGGCTCGTCGGGCGGCTCGTCCGGCTCGTCGATCGGGATGTCCACGATGTCGACGATGAAGTCAGGCTCCTCCTCGACCGGCGGGGGCGGGCGGCGCTCGTAGCGGATGCCGACGATGCCCCGGTAGGCCGTGGTGCCGTAGCCCGACGTGATGCCGCGACCGACGCCCACGTCCAGGCGCAGGTTGTCGGAGAGGCCGTACTGCACGCCGGCGGTCCACTCCATCGAGGTCTCGGCGGCGCCGGTGAACAGGCGCGCCATGCCGTAGCGGGAGAGGATCTCGCCGTTGACGGCGAGCCCGTCCAGCGGCGTGTCGACGACCACGGCGCTGTTCCAGACCAGCTCGTCGTCCAGCACGAAGTCGAGCTTCGTGTCCACGCCGAAGCGGGTCTGCACGCCCACGTTCGACAGCACGAGCACCGGCCCGACCTCATAAGCGGCGAGCAGGCCGAAGTGGGTGCGGGGCTGCTGCTCGCCCATGTACCGGCTGCGGGTGCCGGTGTTCAGGAGCAGGTCGCCGTGGGCGCCCAGGGTGAAGCCGGAGCCCTCGAAGAACTGGTAGCGCAGGCCCGCGGTGAAGTCGCCGACGCCCACCCCGTCGCCCGACCAGTCCTCGATCTCGCTGCCCCACTGCGCCGCGATGGGCAGCGAGCCGCGCACGCTGATCCGGTCGGACAGGGCGTAGGAAGCGCCAAGCTGGGCGATGGTGCGGTTCCGCACGACCGCGCCCGCGACCCGGTCGAACTCGATGAGGCGTAGGGGATCCCGCTCGAACTGGAGCTGCACGCCGAGGTTCAGCACGCCTTCGCCACCGGTGAACGGGGAGTCCACACCGGCGGTCGACTTGGGCGAGAACGTCGGGCGCACCAGCTCGATGTCCGTGGAGAAGCCGCTCTGGGCGAGCGCCTCGGTGCTGATCCCGAGGGCGAGCATTGCGAGGCCGAGGGGCGGCAGGGCTGCACGGACGAGTCCGCGGGTGTGCAGGGTCGAGGGCAAGCGAGCTCCGTTCTGCGTCGTGTCCAGCGGAACCTACCGCCGCTGGTGAGAGCCGTCAGGTGGTAGGTGGCATGTTCTCCGCGATCCTTCACGGGGGGTCCGACATCTGGCCGCCCCGGGGATGCCCGACGCGCGCCACGCCGACACCAGTGTGCAACACCGACAGGGGATTTCTGAACCCGTTCGGTCCCGATCCGTTGCTGTCGTCCAGCACGGAGGTCTATCCTCCCAACTGAAGATGACCCGAGGTGGGTGTCTGCCCCTGAAGGTCCGGTCGGTTGTGCCGACCGGGAATCCAACTGGTCACGACACCGGCTCCTGGTCTAGACTCTTCGCTGACAAGGCTTTGACGGCCGACCCCCCCCGCCGCCCCATCGGCGTCGCGCACTGGATGGAGACGACATGCGCCACCTGACCACGATGCTTGGCCTCGCCCTCGCAGTCACTGCCTGCGCCCCGCAGGACGGCGACGGAGATGGCGTTCCGGCGAGCCTGGACTGTGACGACTCCGACTTCAGTGTCTACCCGGGCGCAGTGGAGGTCTGCGACGGCGTGGACAACGACTGCAACGAGGTCGTGGACGACGAGTACGCCCGCGGCGGCCAGATCTTCTTCCTGGACCGGGACGGCGACGGCTTCGGCGTCTGGGAGCAGGCCAAGGTCCGCTGTGCCGCCCCCGCCGGCTACGTCGACAACTCGACCGACTGCTCGGACGACGACGCCGACGTCTACCCTGGCGCTCCGGAGTTCTGCGACAAGGTCGACCAGAACTGCAACGGCGACCTGGACGACAACGCCGTGGACGCGGACGCCTACTACACCGACTACGACCAGGACGGCTACGGCGGCTCGGACTCGGCCATCTACGCCTGCGAGCAGCCCGAGGGCTCCATCACCATCGGCGGTGACTGCGACGACTTCTCCGCCATCATCAACCCCGAGGCGGTCGAGCGCTGCGACCAGATCGACAACGACTGCAACGGCATCGTCGATGACGCGGACTCTCTCGACGCCACCCCCTGGTACGGCGACAAGGACCGCGACGGCTACGGCGATCCCGAGGACGTGATCCAGAGCTGCTACCAGCCCGAGTACTACGTGCCCGAGGTGCTGACCGGCGACTGTGACGACGCGGATGCCAGCGTGAACCCGGGCGTGCGCGAGGTCTGCAACGACGGCATCGACAACAACTGCAACGGCTCGGCCGACTTCTGCATCTACGACAACTGGGAGTACGGCTCAGACTCGATGGTGACCTTCACCGGCTCGGGCAGCTCGGCCTACTACGGTCGTGAGAACAGCATCGTCGGTGACGTCAACGGCGACGGCATCGACGACTTCGTGGTCGCTGGCTACCGCGGCCAGGGCGGCGCGTGCTCGGACTCGGGGTCGAACTACTGCGGTGACGCGGTGCTGATCTACGGCGCCGAGGACATCGCGGGCAAGAGCTTCACCAAGTCGGACGGCATCTCCTTCAGCCCCACCAGCACCTACGACTACGCGGGCACCTCGCTCGCCAGCCTGGGTGACCTGGACGGCGACGGGTACGCGGACTTCGGCGTCGGCGCCTACGGTGACGACTACGGCGGGTCGTCTGCCGGCTCGGTCTACATCGTCTACGGAAGCCCGAGCCTCGGCGCACCCGGCGACTGGCACGACCTCAACGCCCACGCCCAGTTCTACGAGACCAGCAGCAGCTCCTACCTGGGCTACGGCATGGCTGGCGGCGACGTGGACGGCGACGGCTACACCGACGCCCTGATGGGCGCCTACCGTGGCCAGAACGGCGGCAGCTACTCGGGCAACCTCTACATCTTCTACGGAGGCACCCAGCGCGCCGACTTCGGCTCGGTCCGCGACCTGCCCACCATCTACGGCCCGCAGTCGTCGGAGTACTTCACGGCGGACACCGGCCACGGCCTGGGCACGGGTGACTTCGACGGAGACGGCATCGCGGACGCCATCGTCGGCTCGTCCTACTACGACAACGCAGGCCTCTACAGCACCGGTCGCGCCTACCTGTTCTACGGGGAGACCGATCGCCTGGCTGGCCGGTTCAACGCCGAGGATCTCGCGTCCGCCATCTACACGGACAACGACGACTACGGCTACCTGGGCCGCACCTCGACGGGCGTCGGAGACGTGAACGGCGACGGCTACGACGAGTTCGGCTCCTGCTCCTACGGACGCAACAGCTACGCCGGCCAGTGCGCCTTCTTCTACGGTCAGGCCGAGCGCCGCGACGACCGGGACGCCCTGATCTACAGCAAGGACGTGCACGACTTCCAGGCCACCGGCATGGGGAGCTCGAGCTACCTCGGCTACTACGGCATGACCGGCGCCGACTACGACCAGGACGGCTACGCCGAGATCGCCATCGGGGCCTACCGCGAGTCGGATCCCAACGGCAGCACGCTGTACACCGGCGGCATCCTGATCATCCCCGGCGGTGAGGAGCACCAGGCCAACTACACCTGGACCAGCGCGTCGGTGTCGTCGGTCTTCCACGACGTGCAGTACGCCTACCTGGGCAACGGCGTCGGTGCCGAGCCCGGCGACGTGAACGGCGATGGCTTCCCGGATCTGCTCGCGGGTGCGTACGGCGCGTCCAGCTACGCCGGTGAAGCGTACATCTGGCTCGGAGGCGGCCTGTAGTCGGGCGATCGAAAAGAAGTGATCCGATCGCCGACCTCGCCGCACTGTTCCCCCCTGAATCCATCTTGTCCTGGCTGGAGAAGCTCATGACCCTCCGCACCGTGTCCAACGCAGCGTCCTCGACCCGCACCGGACTCCGCCGAGCCGCGCTCGGTGGGGGGCTGCTCCTCATGGCAGCGCTGGTGGGTTGTGCCACGCAGGACGCCGACTACGACGGGTTCACTGTCGCGGATGGCGACTGTGACGACAACGACAACCTGGTCTACCCGGGCGGAAACGAGATCTGCGACGGGATCGACAACGACTGCAGCGGCGTCATCGACGACAGCTACGCGTCGGGCGGCTCGGTCGTCTACTACATCGACAAGGACGGCGACGGCTACGGCTCCACGTCGGGCACCGCCCTGTCCTGCGAGGCCCCCGAGGGCTTCGTCGCCGATGCCTCGGACTGCAACGACGAGGACCAGGCCATCAACCCGCGCGCGCCGGAGCTCTGCAACGACGGCGACGACAACTGCAATGGCGAGATCGACGAGGACGCGGTCGACGCTCCGACCTGGCACGCAGACTGGGATCAGGACGGCTACGGCTCGACCTCGCTGGTCGCTCGCGAGTGCGTGGCGCCCGAGGGCTACATCGAGGACGCCAACGACTGCAACGACTTCGATCCGTTCACCAACCCGCTGGCGGACGAGGTCTGCGACTTCGTCGACAACAACTGCGACGGTGAGACCGACGAGGCGACCGCGGCCGACGCCCGCGAGTGGTACCGCGACTCCGACACCGACGGCTTCGGTAACATCGACCTGACCACCGTCGCCTGCTGGGAGCCCGAAGGCTACGCCGGCGACAGCACCGACTGCGATGACTCCAACATCAACGTCAACCCGGGCATGCCCGAGATCTGTCGGGACGGCGTCGACAACAACTGCAACGGCCTCGGCGACCAGTGCTCCATCGAGTCCTGGAAGGACGTCACGTCCGCGGCCCAGGCCTGGAAGGGTCAGAACAGCTCCGACTACCTCGGCTACGACGTCGACTTCGTCGGTGACCTCGATGGCGACGGCTACGACGAGATCGCGCTCGGCGCGCCGTACGCGGATCCCAACGGAACCAGCTCGGGCATCATCTACCTGGTCTACGGCAACGAAGACTACGAGGTCGACCCGACCCCGATCGCGGTGAACTCGTTCACGCAGTTCCGGGGCGAGGCCAACTACAACTACATGGGCTACTCGACCGCCCCCGCCGGTGACGTGGACGGTGACGGCTACGACGACCTGCTGCTCCCCGGCTACGGCGGCCGCTCGTACTCGAACTACTACGGCACCATGGTGCTGGTGTACGGCGGGCCGGACCGCATGGTCGGCGCCATGACCGCGTCGGACCAGGGCGCAGCCTTCGACGGCAAGACCCGCTACGACTACTTCGGCGGTGGCTCCTTCGGTGGCCTCGACCTCAACGGTGACGGCTACGACGAGTTCTTCGGCGGCTCCCGCGGCTACTCCAGCTACTCGGGTGGCGTGTTCATCTTCCAGGGTCAGTCGGAGCGCTACTCCGGCACCTATGACCTCGACGATGCGGTCGCCTTCTGGGTTGGCCCCACCACGTCGGACTACCTGGGCGCCTACGCAGGCTCCATCGGCGGCGGCGACTTCGACGGTGACGGCAACATGGACCTGCTCATGGGCGCCTACTACGCGCCCACCTCCTACGGCACCACCGGTGCCGCGTGGGTCTACTACGGCGACGGCACCATGCCTTCCGGCGAGCAGTCGCTCGATGATCTGGTCATCGTCGAAGGCACGTCCACCTACGACTACACCGGCTACGGCCTCGGCTCCGTCGGCGACGTCAACGATGATGGCTACGAGGACTACGAGATCGGCTGCTACTACTGCAACAACGGCGGCACCGCGTACATCTTCTTCGGTGACTCCGTCCGCCTGACCGACACCGATCAGGATCAGGCCGACGTCATCCTCATCAACGGCAGCTCCAGTGCATACATGGCGCGGAACAGCCCGGCCAAGGGCGACTACGACGGCGACGGCATCTACGACATTGCCATCGGGTCCTACCGCGACAGCGCTGGCTCCGGCTCCTACAACGGTTCCGTGTGGATGCTCAAGGGCTCCGCGGACCTGGGTGGTGAGTACGAAGTCGACGACGTGCACCGCGTCGCAGGCCCCGCCGGCACCTACGCCTACTTCGGCATGGGCGTCTCTGGCGGCGACTTCAACGGCGACGGCTACTCCGACATGATCAGCGGTGCCTACGGCGCCTCGTCCTACGCTGGCGAGGTCTACCTGTTCGAAGGCACCTCTCTCTGATTCTCCCCCTCATCGTCCGTACCTAGGAAGGTCCTGATGAAGACCATGACTCCCCTCCTGGCACTCGCCCTGCTCGTCGGCTGCGGCTCCGGAGACGCTGACGGGGATGGGCGCAACGCCAGCATCGACTGTGATGACGACAACCCGCTCGTCTTCCCCGGAGCGCTCGAGCGCTGCGACGGGATCGACAACGACTGCAGCGGCGTCATCGACGACAGCTACGCCACCGAGGCGGTGGTGTTCTTCCTGGATGAGGACGGTGACGGCTACGGCACCACCAAGGCGTCCCAGATGTCCTGTGCGGACATCGTGCCTCCCGGCTTTGTCGCCGATGCGTCCGACTGTGACGACACCGACCGCGACGTGAACCCCGGTGCGGAAGAGCTCTGCAACCTGGTCGACGACAACTGCAACAAGGCCATCGACGACAACCCGTCCGATGCGCCCACCTGGTACGCCGACAACGACGAGGACGGCTTCGGTTCCCGCACGCTCGCGCGTCGGGCCTGCGAGGGTCCCCCCGGCTGGATCAAGAACGGCGGCGACTGCAACGACTTCGACTTCCTGGTCAACCCGAACGCCCTCGAGTACTGCGACGGCTTCGACAACGACTGTGACGACATCACCGACGAGCCGGACTCCGAGGACCACAAGGTCTGGTATCTGGACTCCGACGAGGATGGCCACGGCGACGCGAAGTACTCGGTCGACGCGTGCTACCAGCCCGACGGGTACTCCCCGTTCGACGACGACTGCAATGACGTGCCCGAGGAAGACGGTGCGCTGCAGACCCCGGGCGTCGAGGAGATCTGCCAGGACGGCATCGACAACAACTGCAACGACTCGCCTGACCAGTGCTCCTACCTTGGCTGGTCCGCGTCCACCGCGAACCTGACCACCGAGGGCTCCGGCGGCGGCGGCTACCTGGGCTACGCGGTCGACATCATCGGTGACGCCGATGGTGACGGCGTCGATGACATCGTCTGGGGCGAGTACTACGGCATCGTCGACACCTACTCCGGCGACGGCGTGCTCCAGTACGGTGAGCTCGACGGCGTGCACACCGAGACCGAGCTGCTCGCCGAGGACATGCCCCGCTGGGGCTCGTCCACCAGCTACGACTACATGGGCCGGATGGTCAACCACCTCGGTGACATCGACCGCGACGGCTACGACGACTTCGGGATCGGCTCGTACACCTACGACGGTGGCGCCAGCAACGGCGGTGCGGTCTTCATCATCTACGGGGACTCGACCCGCCATGCGGGCGAGGGCGTGAACGCCGAGACGGAAGAGCTCCCGTCCCTCGTCGGCTGGTCGTCCAGCACCTACGCCGGTTCTTCGATGGGCCCCGCCGGTGACTTCACCGGTGATGGCTACACCGACATGCTGATCAGCGGCTACTACTACAACCACGACGGTATGACCGGTGCCGGCGCGGTCTGGCTCGTTCCCGGCGCGGCGTCCCGCTACGACTTCCACCAGAGCCTCGAGCCGTTCGCCAAGTGGGTCGGTCCCGAGACCTACACCTACCTCGGCTACCTGGGCCCGGTCCTGGACTCGGGTGACCTCGACGCCGATGGCTACTCCGACATCACCATCGGCTCCTACGGCTACTCGTCGTACTCGGGCGCCAGCTTCGTGATCTACGGCTCTGGCGTCGGCCCGAGCGGTACCCAGGTCATCACCGACGCTGCGGACACCGAGCTGACGGGTGCAAGCACCAGCAACTACTTCGGTGGCTACAGCAACCAGATCCCCGGCGACCTGAACGACGATGGCTACGACGATCTTGTGGTCGGTCAGTACCAGGCGAACAGCTACGCCGGCGCTTGCTACATCTTCTTCGGTGGCAGCAAGGAGATCGGTGGGGGCTCCGGTCCCGACCGTGCGGATGTCACCATCAACGGCTCCGGCAGCAGCACGTACCTGTGCTACGGCCGCCCCGCGGTGGGTGACTTCGACAACGACGGCGTGCCCGAGCTGGTCGTCGGCGCCTACCGCCAGTCCTCTGGCTCTGGCAGCTACAACGGCGCCAGCTACGTCTTCACTGCCGGCCCGGACTTCGGCACGGATGACGAGCTCGACTACGGCGACGCTGTGCACACCATCAACGGCCCGAACGGCACGTACGCGTACTTTGGCTACCACCAGGCCGCGGGTGACGTGAACGGCGATGGCTACGACGACCTGGTCGTCGGCGCCTACGGCGATTCTGGCTACGACGGCGTTGGCTACGTCTTCTTCGGCAACTCCATCTGATCGGGTCCTGACCCACCGCGGACGCCTGTCCGCGTGAGCACGCCCGCGTCACCACGACGCGGGCGTTTGCGTTGGATCCGCAGATAGTCGGCATGATGGCCGGGTTTTCGTGATCCGATCCCCGCGCCGGCCGCACTGTTCTCCACCAGTCCCCGAGTACTGCTGGAGAACCCGTGTACATTCCCACCCTGCCCGCTGTCCCGTCCCCGATCCGCCGGCCTTCCGTCCTGGGCGCGGGATTGCTCCTGCTGCTGGCAGCCTCCGGTTGTGCCCGGCAGGACGCCGACCGGGACGGGTTCACGGTCGCCGACGGTGACTGCGACGACCATGACAACCGCGTCTTCCCCGGCGGGAACGAGATCTGCGACGGGATCGACAATGACTGCAGTGGCGTCATCGACGACAGCTACGCGTCCGGAGCGTCCACCGTGTTCTACGTCGACCAGGATGGCGACGGCTACGGCTCGACCGCCAGCGTGTTGCTCTCCTGCGAGGCTCCGGAGGGCTTCGTCGCGGACGCCTCGGACTGCGACGACGCGGACCAGGCGATCAATCCGCGTGCACCGGAGCTGTGCAACGACGGCGACGACAACTGCAACGGCGAGATCGACGAGGACGCGGTCGACGCGACCGCCTGGCACGCCGACTGGGACCAGGACGGCTACGGCTCGACCTCGCTCGTGCTCCGGGAGTGCGAGGCCCCCGATGGCTACATCGAGGACGCCACCGACTGCAACGACTTCGACCCATTCACGAATCCGGTCGCGGACGAGCTGTGCGACTTTGTCGACAACGACTGCGATGGGGAGACCGACGAGGCGTCCGCCGTGGACGCGCGCACGTGGTACCGCGACGATGATGCCGATGGTTTCGGCAACGTGGACCTGACCACCCGCGCGTGCTGGGAGCCCGAGGGCTACGCACGCGACGGCACCGACTGTGACGACACCAACCTCGACGTCAACCCGGGCATGGAGGAGGTCTGCAAGGACGGGCTCGACAACAACTGCAACGGGTCCGGCGATCAGTGCTCGTTCGAGGCGTGGACCGACGTGACCGCGGCCGCCCAGGCCTGGAAGGGCGTGAAGAGCTCCGACTACCTGGGCTACGACGTCGACTTCGTGGGCGACCTCGATGGAGACGGCTACGACGACATCGCCCTGGGTGCGCCGTACTCGGATCCTGCCGGCACCAGCTCCGGCACCATCTACGTCGTGTACGGCAACGAGGACTACGAGATCAGCGCCGCGCCGCAGCCGCTCAACGGCTTCCCGGGGTTCGAGGGCGAGGCGAGCTACAACTACATGGGCTACTCGACCGCCAAGGCCGGTGATGTCGATGGGGACGGCTACGACGACCTGCTCCTGCCCGGCTACGGCGGTCGCCGCGGCAGCTACTACGGCACCATGGTCCTGGTCTACGGCGGACCGGATCGGTTCAGCGGGCTCGTGTCCGCCACGGACGACGGTGCGGCCTTCGATGGCCGGAGCTCGCGCGACTACTTCGGCGGCGGTTCGTTCGGCGGCATCGACCTCAACGGTGACGGCTACGACGAGTTCCTCGGTGGAGCGCGCGGCTACAGCAGCTACGCCGGCGGGGTGTTCCTGTTCGAGGGACGGGCGGATCGCTACTCCGGCGTGAACGACACCGGCGACGCCGTCGCCACCTGGACCGGACCCTCGAGCTCCGACTACCTGGGCGCCTACGCGGGCTCCATCGGTGGCGGGGACTTCGATGGTGACGGTCACATGGACCTGCTCCTGGGCGCGTACAGCGCGTCGACCGCGGCCGGTACCACGGGCGCGGCATGGGTCTACTATGGCGACGGCACCCTGCCATCGGGCTCCCAGTCCCTCGCCGACCTCGTACTCATCGAGGGCACCTCGTCCTTCGACTACACCGGGTACGCGCTGGGCTCCGTCGGGGACGTCAACGACGATGGCTACGAGGACTACGAGATCGGCTGCTACGGCTGCAACAGCGGCGGCACGGCGTACATCTTCTTCGGCGATTCCACCCGCCTGACCGACACCGATCAGGAAGCGGCCGACGTCACCATCATCCACTCGGGCTCGAGCACCTACCTGGCGCGCAACAGCCCCGCCCGCGGTGACTACGACGGCGACGGCATCGACGACATCGCGATCGGCTCGTACCGCGACTCCGCCGGGACGGGCTCGTACAACGGCTCGGTGTGGATGCTGCGGGGCGATGCCGGGCTCGGCGGAACGTACCGGATCGGCGACGTGCACCGGGTCGCGGGTCCTGCCGGTACCTACGCCTATTTCGGCATCGGAGTCGGCAGCGGCGACTTCAACGGGGATGGCCTCTCCGACCTGATCGGCGGCGCGTACGGCGCGTCCTCGAGTGCAGGCGAGGTCTACCTGTTCGAAGGCACCTCGATCTGAGCTCCCCCCATCCATCTTGTCCCGGAAGGTCTCCATGAAGCCCCTCACTCCCCTCCTGGCCCTCGCGCTCCTCGCCGGCTGTGCGTCCCGTGATGCCGACGGCGACGGACGCAGCGCCAGCATCGACTGCGACGACTCGGATCCGCTCGTGTTCCCCGGCGCGATCGAGCACTGCGACGGGATCGACAACGACTGCAGCGGAGTCGCCGACGACAGCTACGCCGCCGAGGCGGTGGTCTTCTTCCTCGACGAGGACGGCGACGGCTACGGCACCACCGCGGCCTCGCAGCTGTCTTGCGCCAACGTCGTTCCGGCGGGCTTCGTCGCCGACGCGTCGGACTGCGATGACGCCGATCGGGACGTGAACCCCGGCGCCGAGGAGCGCTGCAACCTGGTCGACGACAACTGCAACGACATGGTCGACGACAACCCGTCCGATGCGCCCACCTGGTACTCGGACAACGACGAGGACGGCTTCGGCTCGCGCACGCTCGCGCTTCGGGCCTGCGAGGGGCCGGCGGGCTGGATCAAGACCGGCGGCGACTGCAACGACTTCGACTTCCTGGTGAACCCGAACGCGCTCGAGTTCTGCGACGGCTTCGACAACGACTGCGACGACCTCACCGACGAGCCCGACGCCGAGGATCACCGGGTGTGGTTCCTGGACTCCGACGGCGATGGCCATGGCGACGAGAAGTACACGGTGGACGCCTGCTATCGGCCCGACGGCTACTCCCCGTCCGACGACGACTGCCAGGACGACCCGGCCAAGGACGGCGCCCTGCAGACGCCCGGCACCGAGGAGATCTGCGGCGATCGGCTCGACAACAACTGCAACGGCTCGGCGGACCAGTGCTCCTACGAGAGCTGGTCCGCGGCGACCGCGAGCCTGACCACCGAGGGGGCAGGTGGTGGCGGGTATCTGGGCTACGCGGTCGACATCGTCGGTGACTCCGACGGCGACGGCGTCGATGACATCGTCTGGGGCGAGTACTACGGCACCGTCGACACCTGGTCGGGCGCGGGCGTGCTCCAGTATGGCGAGCTCGACGGCGTGCGCACCGAGACCGAGCTGCTCGCGGAGGACATGCCGCGCTGGGGCACGTCCACCGGCTACGACTACCTGGGTCGCACGGTGAACCACCTCGGGGACATCGATCGCGACGGCTACGATGACTTCGGGATCGGCTCGTACGCCTACGACGGCGGCGCCAGCAACGGGGGGGTCGTCTTCATCGTCTACGGGGGCGCCAGCCGCTACGACGGCAATGGCGTGAACGCCGAGACCGAGGAGCTGCCGTCGCTGATCGGCTGGGCGTCGAGCACGGCCGCGGGCTCGTCCATGGCGGCGGCCGGCGACTTCACTGGAGATGGCTACGAGGACCTGCTGATCGGCGGCTACCAGTACACCCACGACGGCAACTTCGGCGCCGGCGCGGTCTGGCTCGTTCCCGGTGCCGCCACCCGCTACGACTTCCACCAGAGCCTCGAGCCCTTCGCCAAGTGGGTCGGCTCCGACACCGACACCTACCTGGGCTACCTCGGGCCGGCGCTCGACTCCGGCGATCTCGACGGGGACACGCTCTCCGACATCACCATCGGCGCAACGGCTACGACTCGTACCGGGGGGCCAGCTACGTCATCTACGGCTCTGGTATCGGGCCCGCCGGCACGCAGGTCATCGACGATGCGGCCGACACCCGGCTGACAGGTGCGGGCAGCAGCAACTACTTCGGCGGCTACACCAGCCAGATCCCCGGCGACCTCAACGACGACGGCTACGACGATCTGCTCGTCGGGCAGCACCAGGCGAACAGCTACGCGGGCGCCTGCTACATCTTCTTCGGCGGTACCTCGGAGATCCGCGGTGGCGTTGGGGAGGACCGGGCGGACGTCACCATCAACGGCTCGGGCAGCAGCACGTACCTGTGTCAGGGGCGGCCGGCGGTCGGCGACTTCGATGGCGATGATCTCGACGAGCTGATCGTCGGGGCGTACCGTCAGACCAGCGGGTCGGGCAGCTACAACGGCGCCAGCTATGTGTTCGAGACCGGGCCCGACTTCGGCGTGGTCGACGTTCTGGACTACGGCGATGCTGCGCACGTCATCGTCGGGCCGAGCGGAAGCAACACCTACTTCGGCTACCAGCAGGTCGCAGGCGACGTGAACGGGGACGGCTACGACGACCTGATCGTCGGCGCCTACGGGGAGAACGGCTCGGACGGAGTCGGCTACGTCTTCTTCGGAAACTCCATCTGAGCGAGCACGCGCTCCCGGCGAGGTTCGCGGGGAGCGCGGTCTGCAGTGGAGCGATCACGTGGGCGGGAGATCCCGCCGGTGCATCCTACTCTTCGCCGAGGAAGGTGAAGGTCACATAGCCGTGGCCGCAGTTGTCGCCGGCCAGGTTCGACTGGTTCGACCCGTTGTTGTACGAGCCGCCGCCGCCGGCCACGTAGCCGCCGTCGCCACCGGAGTAGCCGCCACCACCGCCGCCGCCGCAGCCGCCGTTGCCGCCGCCGCCGGCGCCAAAGCCGCCGTACGCGGGGTCGCTGCTGCCGCCGCCGCCGTTGCCACCGTTGGCCGGGGACTGGCCGCCGCAGGTGCCGCTGCACGAGGAGTCGGTCGCACCGTTGCTGGTCAGGCCGCCGCCCGCGCTGCCCCAGCTGCTGGAGGACGCGATGCCGCCCGCCTTGAGGCCGGTGGTCTTGGCGCTGCAGCCCCAGGAGGACGAGGAGCCGGAGGCCGCGCCGCCGTACTCGCTGGTGCGACCATCACAGCCGTCGCTGCTGGCGCTGGTGCGGGCGCCGCCGCCGCCGCCGGCGATGATGACCGCGTCACCGTTGGTGTCGAGCACCCAGCTGGCGCCGCCGCCGCCGCTCGAGCAGCCGTCGTCCTGTCCGGCCTGACCGACCAGGATGGTCAGCTCGTCGCCGTTGCTGAGCGCGTAGTCACCGCGGATGTACGCGCCGCAGCCGCCACTGGTGCTGACCGACGACCCTTCGGCGCCGACCGCCTCGATGCGCCAGGTGCCCGTCTTCGGCACGATCCACTCCTGAACGCCCGCCGAGCTCAGCGTCACCGAAGAGTCCAGGTCCGTCCCGGAGTATTCGCTGTCGCACTGGGACTGGCTGGGGCCGGTGTGACCGGTCTTGCCGCAGCGGGTGAACTCGAACGGACCCTCGCGGAAGTTCAGCACGGTGGCATCGGCCTCGCCGTCCTCCGTGCCGTCGTTCGGCGTGACCGTGCACTTGTACAGCTCGTCGCTGCCCGACGTGCTCGCCGGCAGCGTGTCGTCCGTGTAGGTCGTGGTCGACAGGGCGGTGAACGCCGAGCCGTCCTTGTCCCAGGTGAACGAGTAGGTGATCGTGTCGCCGTCGATGTCGACGCTGGCGGTGTCGATGGTGTAGACGACCTCGTCGCCGGGAGAGGCGCCGTCGGGGTCCATGACCACCGAGGGCCGGGTCGGCGGGGTGTTCTTGACGGTGAAGACCGCCGAGGAGACGACCTCGCTGTCGTCGGTGCCGTCGTTCGCCGTGACCTCGACCGCGACCGTCTGGCCCTTGTCGAAGTAGGTGTCGCCGTCGATCTCCTGCTCCGTGCTCACCGAGGAGCCGTCGACGAACCACTCGTAGGAGATGGTGACGTCGTCCCGGTCGAGGTCGCGCGCGGTGGCGTTCGCCCGCACCACGGTGTCGGTGAACAGCTCGGTCCGGTTCACGGTGAGGGTGCTGACGACCGGCGGGGTGTTGGCGATGGTGACGGTCGAGCTGGTGACCGACGCGCCGTTGACGAAGCCGTCGTTCGGGATGACCGTGACGTAGACCTTGTCCGCGCGGGTGTAGAAGCGCGGGTCGAGGGTCGGCTCGCTCGAGGCCGGTGCGTCATTGACGTACCATCGGTACTTCAGCTCGACCGGATCGTCGTCGATGTCGATGGTCTCGCCGATGCTGACGGAGAGCGCATCGAGCCGGGTCGCCGGATCGGGCGTGATCGTGACGTCCACCAGGATCGGCGGCGCGTTGGTGATGGTGACCGGCGCGCTCTCGACCGGGGCGCCGGTGGTGGAGCCGTCGGTCGGAGTCAAGCGGCAGGAGACCGAGTCGCCCCGGGTGAGCTCGGCGGCGGAGAACGTCGGGTCGGTGCTGACCACGGATCCGTCGAAGAGCCACTCGGTGGAGTAGGCGGGCGGATCCTCGTCGACATCGAACCAGCCACCGCCGACGCAGCTGAGCGTGTCGTTGCCGGTGGGGAAGCCCGGGTCGATGGTCGCGCGCTGGACCGTCGGCGCCGAGTTGCCGATGGTGACGGACGCGCTGACCGGCTCGCCATCACCCTCGTCGTCGAACGGGGTGACCGTGACCTCCCAGACCTCGCCCTTGCCGGTGAGGTTGGGGGGAAGGACCTGGCCCGTGTAGTCGACCGCGGCGCCGTCCACCGTCCACTCGTATCGGACGCCGACCTCGCCACTGTCGATGTCACTGCGGCTGACGACGGTGCGGATGGGGTCCGTGGTGAGCGGGTCGGTCGGGTAGACCTCCAGCGTCGCCGTGGGAGGCGAGTTCACGATGGTGACCGAGGCCTCGCCCAGCTCGCCCTTCTCGGAGTTGGCGAGCCCGACGGTCCACACCTCCCCCTTGTGGGTCAGCTTCGCCGGCACCATCTCGGCGCCGTCGAGGTCCAGACGGCGTGTGCCGTTCACGGACCAGCGGATCGTGTAGTCGGTCACGCTGCCGGATCCGACGCCGGGCACGAGATCGTCGGCCGTCGTGGGGTTCTCGGGGGAGAGCGACACACCGTCGGGGGGGGCGCCGCCGCACGCAGCGAGCGCGAGCAGGGCGGAGATCGGGAGATGGCGCATGGGGGGCCTCCAGGACCGATCCACGGACGTCCAGCGGTTCCGCGGACACGGTCTCCATCGCGTCCACGATGCAATGAATTCAGGGAAATGTAAAGTCAACGGACCGGCCCGTGGCGGTCTTGCGTCGACCGTCGACCATTCCGCGCCCGAGCGCCTCAGCGACGCGGATCGCGCGGTCTCCCGAGAAAGTCCTTCGCTCCTGTCATCGACTCGTGGGCAAGCGCTCTCCGTCCGTGTCGGAGCTCGTTTCGCAGGGCCTCGGGGAGGGGGAGGGACCACTGCTCCAGCACGCTCGCCCGGTCGCCGCGGAGACAGGTCTGGGGGTGCGCGGCGATGGCCCGCGCGAGCTCCGTGGCGCGGGCGCGGGCCTGACCGGCGGGTACCACCCGGTTGACCAGGCCCATGCGCATGGCCTCGTCGGCGCCGACCTCGCGGCCGGTGAGGATCAGGTCCAGCGCGTGGCTCTGACCGATGAGGCGCGGCAGGCGGATGGTGCCGCCGTCGATGAGCGGCACGCCCCAGCGCCGGCAGAAGACGCCCAGCCTCGCGGTCGTGCTGGCCACGCGCAGATCGCACCAGCAGGCGAGCTCGAGGCCCCCGGCGACCGCGGAGCCCTCGATGGCGGCGAGGATCGGCTTTTCGGTCTGCATCCGGGTCGGGCCGAGAGGACCGTCCCCATCGTCTTCCACCCGGTTGGGTTGGCCGGCAGCGATCTCCCGCAGGTCCGCCCCGGCACAGAAGTGGCCGCCCGCCCCGGTGAGCACCGCGACGGAGGCCGCCTCGTCGGCCTCGAAGGCGCGGACGGCGTCGGCCAGCAGTTCGGCGTGCGCGCGATCGATCGCGTTGCGCCGGTCGGGCCGGTCCAGCACGATCGTGGTCACCGCTCCATCGGTCTCGACGTGGACGGGCATGTCGGAGCCTCCTTCAGCCCGGGGGCGGGTGGCGTCCCGGGCGTGCTCCTCTCTGCTACCGTGGCCGCCCGACTCGTGGAGGACGACAAGAATGGGACTGTTCGGAGACCGGAGGCCCACCGGCAGCGGCCTGCGTGGTCCCGCCGCAGATCTGATCGAGCTGCGCGCAAAGGACGACTCCATCTCGACCGCCCTCTGGTTCAAGGAGGAGCACCTCGACGAGCCCGTGCTCCACGACGGTGTCGAGGCGGTGCTCCCGTTCCTCGAGATGCCGATGACCGGCGGCGTCTGCGAGCTGGTGCACTGGGATGCCCGCGAGGGCGTGTTCGTCTACGCGACGGGGGAGGCCTGGTCGGTCGCGGAGCTCGCGGTCGTGCTCAAGGACCTCGACGAGCTGATGAGCACCCGCGCCGTCGGAGAGCTGCTCCTGCACACGACCAAGCTGCTCGCCGACGCCAGCGAGGCCGGTGACTCCCATGGCGTCCTGTCCCACGGTGCGCTCACTCCCTGGCGACTCTTCCTGAGCCTCGAGGGCAAGCCGCGGCTGGTCGGGCACGGGGTGCTCCAGCCCGAGTTCAGCAGGTTCCACGCCGACGATACCTACCTTCCCTCCTCGCGCTCCCTGCGCTACGCCCCCCCCGAGCGCTTCGAGCGCAAGCCCGAGGACGTGCGCTCCGACGTGTTCTCGCTCGGTCTGATCGCGCTCGAGCTCCTGGTCGGCGAGCCCGCCTACCTGGGCAACGCCGAAGAGGTGCTCGACCAGGCCCAGGTCGGCGCGACCGCCGAGGTCCTCGACGAGGTCGGCGCGGATCTGCCCGACATGCTGGTCGACGTGCTCGCCGGCATGCTCCACCCCGATCCGGCGGAGCGCATGCTCCCGGAGGAGGTGCTCGACGCGCTGGCGGAGGGGGTCGATGGGCTCGCGGGCGAGAGCCTGGGCGAGCTGATGGGTCGCATGGCCGGCGAGGCCCGCATCGCGGATGTGGAGCTGCCCCCGGAAGAAGAGGAGGAGGCCGACGCGCTTCCCGAGGAGGGAGGCACAGCGGGAGACGAGCCCGCCGCCGAGGCCGAGGTGCCGGACGAGGAGCTCGAGCAGGCGGCCCGCGATGCCGAGAGCGCGCTGGCCAACTGCGAGCGCGAGGTCGAGGACGCCCGGGCCCTGTGGGAGGATCTCCCTGCAGATCTGCGCGAGGAGGACGGCGAGGAGTGGACCGCCCTGCTCGACGAGATCAAGGGTCTCATCGGCGAGGGCGAGGCCGCGCTGCGCGACGTGGAGAAGGCCGCGGAAGTGGCGCTCGGCGGGGGGGATGCGGCCGCCGTGTTCGAGGCGGCGGACCTCTCCCTCGACATCTGGGACGGGGTGAAGGGCCTGGCCCAGGAGGTCGCAGACAAGGTCGACGCCGCGATCGCGCGGTGGGAGGAGGCGGCGCCGTCAGGCCCCGATCCCGAGGTGATGGACGCGCTGCGGGCGCGGGCGACGGCAGCATCCGAGGCGGTAGAGGCGCTGGTCGCCCGGCTGGACGAGGCGGTCGGCGCGGCCGAGGAAGCGGCTGGCGAGGCGGTCGACGCGGCGAGCGAGGCCAGGAGCAGGGGCGAGGGCGCCGTGGACGCGGTGCGCGCACACGTCGAGCAGGCCGAGACGGCCGAGTCCGAGGAGGACGCGACCGCTGCCGCAGACGGTGCCGAGGCCGCGCTCGCCGACCTGGAGCAGGCGCTGGCGGCGGCGGAGACCGCGCGGGACGAGGCCATCGCTGCGAAGGAGGCCCGGGATCAGGCCGAGGCGGAGGAGGCTGCCCGAAAGGAGGCGGAAGAAGCCGCGAAGCGCGAGGCGGAAGAGGCCGCGCGCCAGGAGGCGATCGCCGCAGAGCGGGCCCGCGGTCGGGCGGCGGGAGACGCTGCCGAGGCCCTGGTCGAGCGGATCAGCGCGGCGGTGGCGGCGGCTGCAGAGGCGGCTGGCGAGGCGGTGGACACGGCGGAGTCCGCACGTGCCCAGGGTACGGAGGCAGAGGCGGCCCTCGATCAGGCGCTCGCGGATGCCGATGGTGCCGAGAGCCCCGAGGATGCGGCCGCGGCGGCGGATCGTGCCGAGGCTGCTGCGGGCGAGCTGGAGGCCGCTGCCGTGGCAGCCGAGGCCGCGCGGGACGAGGCGATCGCGGCCAGAGAGGCTCGCGAAGCGGAGGAGGCTGCGGCGCGGGCCGAGGCC